>Ga0256843_1000307_pt1 | contig 42369 bp, 43 predicted proteins | sample AlvinellametaG_FD_191572 | JGI IMG/M metagenome (GOLD analysis project Ga0256843, IMG submission 191572) | Pompeii worm associated microbial communities from hydrothermal vent at the East Pacific Rise, Pacific Ocean - Alvinella | ecosystem: Host-associated > Annelida > Integument > Unclassified ...
TAGAGAGAAGAATTACTTCTTCTCTTGTTATACATTATAGTACGTCGCCTCAGGATGATAGACAACAAGTGCAGATGTTGACTGCTCCGGATGGATCTGAAAGGTCTCACTCAGCTCGATTCCAAACTCTTCAGGTTTAAGCAGATTAAACAGCGGACGATTCAGCTCCAAATCAGGACAGGCCGCATACCCAAATGAGTAACGACTTCCCTGATATCTGTTCATTCTTACATCAGCGAGAGTATTTCCTTCATCTTTTGCAATGTTGAGGTCAAGGCGTATCTGTTTATGTGCTATCTCTGCAAGTGCTTCTGCAAGTTCAACACCCAAACCATGAAACTGATAATATTCTGTATAGTTACCTGCTTCATAGATCTCTCTTTCAACTTCAGAGAGTTTCTCTCCTGCACTTACACAAGTAAGAGCGATAACATCATGACGATCTGCATGAAAGAAGTCACTGAGTGCACGGTGTGGTTTCTTTCTTTGACGTGGAAACGTAAAGATCTCTTCAGCACGTCCAATAACCTGTTCAAGTGGTTCACGGTTGGCATCTTCGTCTTTGAACCATCCTTCGCTTTCATCAAAGATAAGTAATGAGTTGTCATCACTTCTACACGGCCAGTAACCATAGAGGATGGTAGGCTCGAACAGCTGCTCATCCAAAAAGCGTTTCTTGAGCTTTTCATATGCAGGCCAGACAACTTCATCAAGTTGTTTTTGGTAAGCCTCTTTGCTCATACCTTTTGAAGAGTATCCCCAGCGTGATTTAAATAGAAGTTTATGGTTTATCCATTTAAATGCAAGTTCTACCTGTTGTTGTGTGAGTTTGATCTCACGTCTTCCCCAGAATGGTGGTGTTGGTACAGGTACGTCACGTGAAGGCATTTTGATCTCTTCAAATGGAGGGATGATATACTCTTTCTCCTCTTTTTTCTCGATCTCCGGAGCATCAGGATGCAGGTTCGTATCTAAATTACCAGCTTCGATCCTACTCATTGCAGTTACACCATCAAAGGCATCCTTACAGTAGAAGATAGGACCATCATATGCAGGACGACAAAAATCCTCTATAAAGGCACGGGTGAGCGCTGCACCGCCTAAAAGTACAGGGATGGTTATCCCTTTTTCTTGTAGAGTTTTAAGGTTTTCAAGCATTACTTGCGTTGATTTTACCAAGAGACCGCTCATTCCAAGAGCGGATACATGCCCCTCATCAAGTGTTTGTAGAAATTGGTCAAGTTCTACTTTGATACCAAGGTTCTTTACTTTGTATCCATTGTTTGAGAGAATGATGTCAACAAGATTCTTTCCTACATCATGTACATCCCCTTTTACAGTTCCTAAAACAAGAGTAGTATCTACCTGTTTATCTATTTTTGGTAGATATGGGTTGAGGTGGTCAACTGTCTTTTTCATAGTCTCAGCAGATTGCAGTACAAAAGGAAGCTGCATCTCTCCTGAACCAAAGAGCTCTCCGACTACCTTCATCGCATCAATTAGGATCTCATTGACAATCACTTCAGGTTTGATCTTATGGCGAGCTTCCTCGACTAGAGGAATCATTCTATCCTTATCTCCATCCATCAATAATTTGGCGATCTTCTCTTCATCGCTCATAGCAAGATACTCTTCATCAACTGCATCATTATCGACAGCCTCTTTTTTACTGAAGTGTTCAATGAAAGTAAAGAGAGCTTCACCGTTTGGTTTACGGTTAAAGATAAGATCATCACAAATCTCTTGATCCTCTTTTGAGATTTTATTCAGAGGAATGATATGTTTTACATTGATGATAACAGATGTAAGCCCGGCTTGGACACAATGGTGTAAAAACATTGAGTTAAGATAGGGACGAGCATCTTTGTCAAGTCCGAACGAGATATTTGAGAGACCGAGTGTTGTGCCCACTTCTGGATGTTTTTTACGTAGAGCACGTATGGCCTCTATGGTATTGATGCCAGCTTCCCAGTACTCCTCATCACCACTTCCGAGTGTAAATGTTAGAACATCAAAGACCAGATCCTCTTTTTTGATGCCGTGACGGTTAGTTGCAAGATCTATGATCCTCTCTGCCACTGCGAGTTTTTTCTCAACTGTTTTTGCCATTCCTTTTTCATCAATGGTAAGGCAGACCAAAGAGGCACCGAATTTCTTCGCCAATGCACAAACCGCATCAAATTTTGGTTCCCCGTCCTCAAGATTGACAGAGTTGAGGATCGCTTTACCGCCAATGTGTTTTAAAGCGGTCTCAAGTCCGCTTGTCTGTGTCGAGTCAGGCATAAGTGGAATAGCGATCTTTTGTGCATAGAGTGCCATTACTGCGTTCATGTCTTTTGTCTCATCACGCCCTGCAAAGCCGACATTGACATCTAAAAGATGCGCACCTGCACGTACCTGCTGCTGTGCTACTGAGAGCGTTCCTTCATAATCCTCTGCAAGAAGCAGTTCACGAAAGGCTTTGGAACCTGTTGCGTTTGAACGCTCACCGATAAGCAGCGGTGCAGGTTGCTGCATCAACTCTACTGTGTTAAAAAGTGAAGCGATAGAGGTCGGATGCGAACCTGTTGGTGCTTTTGGTGTGATGGAGCTTACCGCGTTTACCAAAGCACGGATATGCTGTGGCGTTGTTCCACAACATCCACCTAAAAAGCTGACACCGTCAAAGTCTAAAAATTTCTTTTGTTGTTCTACGAATTCGTCAGGTCCCATTGGGTAGTAGGTGTATCCGCCGCGGTTTTGGGGAAGTCCTGCGTTTGCATGGACACTGATAGGTGTGTGCCATACTTCACTGAGTGTTTTGACATGTTTGAGTACCTGTTCTGGTCCAGTTCCACAGTTAAATCCAAGACTTAAGATGTCAAAAGGTTCTAAAATGGTGGCAATGGTCTGTGCATCTGTCCCGATAAGCATCGTACCACTGAGCTCAATGGTCACTGAAACCATAATAGGTATCTCAACCTCTCTTTGTCTGTTGGCTTCGGCTATGGCGTGGAGTGCTGCTTTTATCTGCAGAGGATCCTGTGCGGTTTCAATGAGAAAAATATCAACGCCACCATCAATAAGAGCGATACAAAATTCGGTATAGCCCTCATACATCTCATCGTAGGTGATATGTCCAAGTGAAGGGAGTTTTGTCCCTGGTCCTATGGAACCCAGACAAAAACGTGGATGTTCAGGAGTTGAAAATGCTTCACACTGTTTTTTGACCAGTTCTGCTCCAGCTTTTGTAAGCTCATAAGCACGCTCTGCGATACCATAGTCATCAAGTACCCATCTAAAAGAACCAAAGGTATTTGTCGTGATAAAATCAGCTCCGGCTGTGAGATATGCATGAAAAATATCATTCATAACATCAGGTGCTGTAACATTTAAGAGCTCATTACACCCTTCGTTTCCTTCCCATGCTTCTTTTGGAATATCATCATCACGCTGTTGTAGTTGTGTTCCCATCGCGCCGTCAATGATCAAAGGACGTTTTTTGATAGTTTCTAAAATATACTGTTTTGTTGTCATAAATCAAATCTTTTATAGAAAATAGTTATTGCTATTTTAACGTATATGAGCATAAAGAAGGCTTTGTAAATTTTACTGGATGCGAAACTTCAAATTAAAAAATTATTTGCTATAATAACTCAATATTATAATTAAAGAGGGGTAAATAATGTATAAAAAAGTTATTTCTGCATCACTGGTCATGGCTGCCGTGATGTTCTCAGGTTGTGGTAATGAAGATACAACTTGTAGAATCGATGTACAAAATGCAATAGATAAAGGGGAATATGATACTGCGATAGCAGATTTAAAAGGTAAATGTGCCACTGCGTTTAATAGCAGTGATCTCAATATGAATCTTGCATCAGCATATATGGGAAAATCGGGATACAGTGTTAGTGATATTGCAGATATGCTTATTAACAGTGATGATAACGGTGGAGATGCATTTTCCTCTTTTATTTCAAGTGTAGATACAAAAAGAAAACCTGATTCCCTTCCTTTACTGACAGAAGCGAGTAAATATTTTACAAATGCTATCGCACGTAATGGTGTCACAAAAGCAAGTGTAATATGTAGTGCATCCAGACTAAATCTGTTAAATGATTCTAGAGTTACCAATGCTTGCCTTTATATTGGATTTAATGAAACGATCAAAGCTGCAAATACTATTACTTATCTTACGGGAGATGTAAACAATCTTGTTGATTCTATCAACAGTGATTCAAATACGACACCAAATGATATGAGAGCGAGTTTGGATGCATTGGCATGGGTGATTGATGCTTCATATACACCTAAGTCTGATACAAATATTAGTGTCAATGATGTGAATATCAGTGGATATTCTTATGCTAATGTTCAAGTTACCTATACAAATAATGGGCAAAGTGATACTTTTTACAGATTAGCAAGAACTACAACAAGAGAGGCTAATAACACTACTGTAATTACAGATGGGTATTGTGATGAAAATGGTGATAGAAATGTTTGTGAAGGGATCGAAAAAGATGATGGAAGTATAGATTTGTCAAAACGAGCATCTGCTCTTTGTTATGCTTGTCCAGTTGTGATGGGTGATGATAATACTTTAGGTATTGCAGACCTTCTCGTCGATACACTAAATGGTGGAGCAGATGCTATCAGTGCCGTTTCGAATGATCCAGACATTACAAGTAGTATCGCTGATTTTAAAGAGGAGATAACAGGTAGCCGTGATGGTAATGTTACGATTCAAAATATTATAGATTACTTACAAAAATAAGAGGGGAAAAATATGAAGAAATTACTACCGTTATCACTTATTGCGTTTAGTACATTGATATATGCAGATATGTCTACACAAGAGTTTTTATATAAAGACCCTCGAATTATGGGTATGGGTGGTGCCAATACTGCTGTGGGCGGATACTCTACCTCTATCTTTAGTAATCCCGCAGGTATTATCAAGATTAAAAAGAGTCATGGAATTGAGGCTGAAATCCTTGGTCTTTCTGTCTCTGCATCTGAAAAATTTCAACAATTTGCAGATGATCTGAGTAACTCCGAAGATAACGAGATCATTAATACTCTTAATAAATACTCAGGGGATGCGTTTAATGCGACAGTGTCTAACTATACGTCATTCTCTTATCATGCTGAGAATGATATAGCTTACTCTTTTGGTCTGTTGGCTGCTGGAGATATAAATTTTCTGCCACATACTAACAGTGGAGCAAATGGAGTTTTAGAGTCCCATAGTAGAGCTTACGGCGGGATCTTTTTAGCAAGTGCAACGAAATATCATGGCTTGTCAAGTAGTTTTTTAGGCGGTGCATTGGATGGTGACTTGACTATAGGTGTTAGTGCAAAGTATATCAAACAAAAATCATATGAAGCAGGGTTGGACCTTGGTGAAGTAACTGAACATAAAGATGATATTGTGAAGTATCTGCAAGATACTTATGAAGTTGACAACTCTGGTTTTGCTTTTGATATTGGTACTTTGTATGAATTTAATAATAAGCAATGGAATCCTGCAGTTGGTCTTAGTGTGATGAATATCGGTTCATTGGATTTTGATGCATATGGTGCACAACCTCTTTGTGTAAATCTTGGTGCTTCAATCTCTCCTGAGATTTCATGGTCGAACAGTTTGAAGTTCTCAGTGGATTATACTGACCTTTTAAACTCTCAACAGGCTCGAATACGTAATTACAATCCTGATCGTGCTCAGGACCAATATGACAATGCTGACATTGGATATGATGTAATGAATCATCTTCGTATGGGTGCGAGTTTGGGACTTTTTGATAACTCTTTTATCATGACGACATTAAATGCAGGGCTCTATAAAGGAGCTTACACTGCTGGAATAGATTTCCAGCTTACTCTTTTAAAACTACAGTTCGCTACATATCAAGAGCAGCTAGGTTCAACTCTAGGACAGCTTGAAGATAGAAGATATGTTGTAGGACTTGGTCTGGGTTGGTAAAAAAATTCTATAAATGACGAATTAAAGTTATAATTAATTGACTTTATTCGTCATAAGTTGCTATAATGACGATGAAATTTAAAAAAAGAGAGAGGTTTTGTCGCCATGGTTGTAGCATATATCCGTCCAGATAAAAACTTTCTTGCGGTTCACGAGCAGTTACAGCATGTGAATTCTTATGCAATTGCAAATAATCTAACAATAGACAAAGAATTCTTAGATCATACTTCACAAAATAAGCGTCTTGACGAAAGAAGTGATGTGACAAAATATTTTCAGTCACACGCAGATGGGATACTTTTAGTATATGATGTTTGGGTTTTAAGTACAAATATGGAAGATTTGGTGCAAATGGCCAGTTGTCTAATGAAAAATAACTATAAAGTTCATTTTATTAAACACTCTGTCGTAATGTCTCAGCAAAGCAGTGCAATGCTGATACTGGGATTGATGGATCAATTACGTCAAAAGTTGCAAGAGAATGCCAAAAGAGTAATCGGTCGTCCAAAAGGGAGTAAGTCAAGCTCCAAATTCGATGTTTATATCAGTGATCTGCTGCAGTACATAAAAGAGGGCAAAAGTGTGAGTGAAATGGCACGTCTTTTAAATGTAAGTAGAAGTTCATTAAAAGACTACATTGAATCCAGAGAGTTAAAACAGATTGCATCCGGTTCATTAGTATCGGAAGTTACAGATGATGCAGAAGAGAAAGTAATAAATACTATCGTCTGTCCACAATAATTTAAGAGGAGAAAAAAAAGAATGAGTGAAGAGAAAAAAGGGATAAAAATCCCTACACCGTGGAGAATTAAAAGATACTATGTCTATGCATTCGCAACAATCGTTGCTTTAGGCCTACCATGGATCCACATAAATGGACATCAATTTTTTATGTTGAGTTTTGACAAGATGAAACTTGATCTTGCTTTTGTTCAGTTTGATATGCAAGAACTTTATTTGATGCCATTCTTATTAATGTTGATGTTCATTACCATTTTTGGAATGACAGTTATGGGTGGACGTGTGTTTTGTGGATGGGTATGTCCGCAAACAGTATTCCGTGTTATCTATCGTGATCTAATTGAGACAAAACTTTTACACCTTCGTAAAAGAATCGGGAACAAACAAAAAGATCCTGATATGTCACTGCCAGAGAATAAAGTAAAAAAAGCGATTGCTATTACTATTTGGACTGTTTTGGCAATTATTGCAGGTGCTGACTTCATGTGGTACTTTATTCCACCAGAAACATTTTTCCAATATCTTGCACACCCTTCTGAGCATATGACAATGATCGGATTTGTTTTAGGTATCGCTGCATTTTTAATTTATGACATCGTGTTCCTAAAAGAGAACTTCTGTATCTATGTTTGTCCTTATTCACGTGTACAGTCAGTACTTTATGATGAGCACACTGTAATGGCACTATATGATGAACATCGTGGTGGTAAAATCTATGATAATGAACAAAATGTACACCACAAAATTGTTAATAAACAAAAAGATCTTTTAGCAATTGATCCAAATGCGGAATGTACAACATGTGAGAAGTGTGTGACTGTATGTCCTACACATATTGATATCCGTAAAGGTCTACAGTTAGAATGTATCAACTGTTTAGAGTGTGTTGATGCTTGTACAACAGTTATGGGTAAACTAGGTAAACCTTCTCTTGTAACGTGGTCAAGTGATTATGAAATCGTAGAGAGAAAAGGTAAAACAAAATATTTCCGTCCAAAAGTATTGGCATATATGGCACTTCTTGTTGGTTTAATGTTCGCACTTGGGTATATGAGTACAACAAAAGAGCATATGCTTTTAAACATCAATAAAGAGACAAGACTTTATGCGGTAAAACACGTTGCACCAAATAAATTTATGGTAGAGAACTCATATATATTCTTACTACAAAATACTGAGAATAAACCGATGAAATTCTATTTTGAAGTAATTCCTCCAAAAGATATGAAAGGTAAGATCAGAATTGCTAAACCAAGTAGACCATTTAGAGTTGTTCCTGGCGTTAAAAAGAAAAAAATCGTTACTCTTGTGACAAATGATATGTTGGTAGATGATAATAGAAAAGATACTATTTTCCCTATTACAATTCATGCATACGCACTGGATAAAGATGGTAAGCCAAGTAAATATATATCTGTAATCAGACATACAACTTTTGTATTTCCAAAAGAGAGTATTCTAAAAGCAGCAAAATAATTATTTTTTAACACTATCTAAGATAAACTCTACAAATACTATTTTGTGGAGTTTATTGTGTTGAAAAAGATTCAAAAAGTTTTTTTATATCTTATTATTGTTTATGCAATATTAGGTTTCATTGTCCTTCCTTTAGTTTTAAAACCCCAACTGATAAAAATTTTACAAACGCAGACCAAAACAAAAGTAACTCTTTCTAGTCTCTATTTCAATCCATTTTTATTTAAACTACGACTCTCAGGTTTAAAGATAAAAAATCTGCAAAATAAACCACTCTTCTCTTTAAAGTCACTATTAATAGATGTAGACCCATCTTCTCTTGTCTATGGTGCTGTACATATACATCTCGTAGAGCTTGAAAAACCAGAGATTAATTTGGTACGTAACCGTGATAAAAGTATAAATCTAATCAATGTTTTAAAGCAAGATAAATCTCATGTAGAAGAAAAAGAGAACAATGCCTCAGTGACCTTACCTAGAATTATTGTTGAGCGTATAGGTATAGAAGAGGGAAGTATTGCGTTTAGCGATTACACAGTAGCGGATGTATTTAAATTTGATATACAAAACATGGGACTTCGTATAGAAAATATCGATACAGCACACAATGCTCACCCAAAAGGGAAGATACGCTTTTATGCAAGTTTGGAAGATGATGGATTTATTGATCTTCATTCACAAATAAAACATTATGAACCCTTTGCCCTGCATGGAGATTTAGATTTTAAAGCAAATAAGCTCTACACAGAGTGGCGATATGTAAAAAAAATGTTAAATATAGAGGTTGCAGATGGTACGATACATCTCTTCACTGCGTTTGATTTTGATACTGCTGATATAAACGCAACAAAGATCGATGATACACGTGTAGTCGTTGAGAATTTACGTCTTAAACCAAAAGGAGATTATCCTGATGTCCTGACACTACAAAATCTTACTATTGGCAATATAGATGCTCAGCCCTTGAAAAATGATATAAATATTTCAAAAATAGCCATTAATGATCTTGATGTAAAAGTGAAACGTTTGAAAAATGGTAAGATTGACTGGCTCTCTTATGTAAAGATAAATAAGAAAAAAGAGGATCTGCAGGAGAGTGTAAAAGAGAACAATACAAGCAAACGTAATCCACTGTTACTTAATATTGCAAACATATCACTTGCTTCATCCAATATTACTTTTAAAGATGAAGCTTTACATAGTGAACCAATCAACAGTATAAACGATATAAACATTAACCTCCATGATATTAATTTGAAAAAAGGTTCATGGATAGACTACACAACAAGTTTTAAAATTGATCATAAAGGGAGTGTCACAACAAAAGGAAAGTTAAGAGAGACTCCTTTAAAACAGATTGGAAGTTTCAAGATCAAAGATATATCATTGAAGGAGATTACTCCATATCTGCAAGAGAGCAGTTATGTGGCGATAGAAGATGGTCTTTTCTCTGCAACAGGTGAGACAAGTTATGAAAAAAGTAAAAATAAACCTGATTTAAATCTACATGGTTCACTGAATCTCAGTTCGCTGTTTATAAATGATACAAAAGAGAAGAGTCTTCTTTTCTCTTTAAACTCTTTGGATGTTAAAGATTATACTTTAGAACTTTTTCCAAATAGACTTTATGTAAACAGTGTGAATATAAACTCTTTTTATGTTGATGCTGAAATTGATAAGAATAAAATGTTGAATTTTGCAAAACTTTCTAAAAACAAAACGAAAAAAGTAATCAAGAATACGCCGAGTAAAAAAAGTACAAAAAAAGAGAACTTTCCATTTAAAGTCGATAAGGTTCTTGTCGCTTTAGGAAGTGCAAAGTTCCAAGACTTTTCAATACCGTTGAAATTCAAAACAAATATTCATAACCTTAATGGTGTAATATATTCACTTACAAATTTAAAAGGTGAACATACGCTCATTAATCTGCATGGGGATATCGACAAATATGGTTCTACCCGTATAGAAGGCAGCTTAGACAGTTTAAACCCTAAAAAGTTTACAGATATAGATATGAACTTTAAAAATTTGGATTTGAGTGCTATGAGCGGATACAGTGCTGCGTTTGCTGGGTATAAGATAGATTCTGGAAAACTCTTTTTAGATCTAGAATATAATATTATAGATTCTAAGCTGCAGGCGGCTAACAAAGTAGTGATTAAAAAGATAGAGCTAGGTGATGAGGTGGCAGATGAAAATGTAACACATTTACCACTTGGCTTTGTAGTTGGATTGCTTGAAGATGATAAGGGTGTAATAGACATCGATATGCCGATTGACGGTGATTTGAATAAACCAGATTTTAAATATGGCAAGTTAGTATGGAACACTTTTACAAACCTTATTACCCGTGCTGTAACTGCACCATTTAAATTTTTGGGTTCAATGCTTGGTATCAATACTGATGATTTAGAGTATGTAGCATTTGAAAGTGGACGCAGTAGTATATCTCCAATGCAGCGTGAAAAACTTGATAGACTGGCTGTTATTATGAAAAAAAGACCAAAGTTAGCTCTTGAAGTAAGTGGTGTATATGATAAACGCAGTGATAAATATGCCTTGCAAAAAGAGAAACTGATCGCACTTGTTTTGAAAAAAAGTGGTATAAAAAATAAAGAAGAGCATCAGAGTGCCATGACGATCGATATGTTAGAAGAAGTTTATGTTGAAAATGCTAAAAAAGATGCTTTGCAGAAGTTCAAAGCTGAGATCAAAAAGAGTACAGAGAAGGAAAAATTTGTACTTGTCTATAGAGAAAAACTTATTACTGCATGTATAAATATGATGAAAGTAAATCAAAAAGAGTTAGAAAATTTAGCAAAAAAAAGAGTACAGAACTTAGTTTTGTATTTGGAAAAAGAGAGAGCTATTGCCCCTGCTAGAGTGAAAATAACCCCAAAAATTGAAGAGGTTAAGAGCGAGAATGGATTTGTGAATTTAGAGTTAAAATTGAATATATAGTAGTTATAATATAAAAATTTGCTATAATTCGATTTTAATTTCACAAAAAGGCAATATATGGCATTTTCAAAAGAAAATAGAAAAGGTACTATGTCTGGTATCATTTTCGTTGCAATTTTTGCAGCAGCAGCAACTGCTATTGCGCAAATCGCATTTATCAAAGCACTTGGTATTTCTCCTCTTGTTATTGGTATCGTTTTGGGTATTTTTTATGCAAATACTCTTCATCAACATATCCCTAGTGAATGGGGAACAGGTATTACTTTCTCTGGAAAAAAGATACTGCGTTTCGCAATCGTATTTTACGGATTCCGTATAACATTCCAACAAATCATGGATGTAGGTCTGAGTGGTTTTACTGTATCATTGATTATGCTTAGTACAACATTTTTACTTGGAACATATCTTGGTATAAAAGCATTTAAAATGGATAGAGATACTTCTATGCTTACCGCTGCCGGTGGTGCTGTTTGTGGTGCCGCAGCAGTTTTGGCAACTGAACCTGTCTTAAAAGCAGAAGGACATAAAACTGCAGTTGCAGTCTCTATGGTTGTACTTTTTGGTACAATTTCTATGTTCTTGTATCCTGTTTTATATGCTTCAATCATTGAACCTGCAACTGGATTTTTACATATGACGCCTGAGCAATTCGGTATCTATACAGGTGGAACAATTCATGAAGTTGCACAAGTTGTTGCAGTTCCTGCTTCTATTCCTGGTGCGCCTGAAGTTATGGCAAACTCTGCTGTAATTGTAAAAATGACACGTGTAATTATGATCGCTCCTATGCTTATCGTACTTGGTATCTATCTTTCAATGCAAGCGAAGAAGAGTGGTAAAGCCGGTGGAAAATTACAACTTGTAATTCCTTGGTTCGCAGTTTATTTTATTGGTATGGCAGGATTTAACTCACTTGATCTTGTACCGCATAATATTGTAGCAACAATCAATCAAATTGATACATTCTTGTTAACTATGGCTATGACAGCTCTTGGTATGGGAACGATTTTTGCAAAATTTAAGGGACTTGGACTTGCACCTCTTTATACAGCAGGTTCAATGTTCGCATGGCTTGTAATTGGTGGTTTTGTTGTAACTAAAGTAGTTACATCTATTTTTTAATCATATTTTTCAACTCTTAATCAAACTATTTAACAAAAGATTATATAATCTTTGTAATATAGTTTTTTAGGAGTTTTTGATGTCACATCTCCCGAACACACTGAACTCTTTTTGGTTGTGGAGAGAAGTATATAGTAAGTTGGGTATCTCAAATCCAGCTTACAAATATTGGAAAAATACTCCAACTCTTAAATTAAATAATAAATATCTTTTTATAGAAAAGAACCGACTTCCTAAAAAACATGAATATATAGAAGAGCATTTGACAGACCTTTCTGGTCATCTTCCTATTAAGTATGCATCGGATCAGTTGCATGTAAATGAACACTTGTTCTCATCAGATAAAATGTCCCTGCACAGGGAGTTTGAGTATAAGTTTGTCGAGGATGTGAAGTTTGTCAATATACGAAAATTCTTTAGAGAAAATGGTATTAGAGTGCCAAAAAACGCTATTGTTCAGTTGGCAAAACTAAAAGATTTAGAGTTAACGCCTGAGTCTACGTTTTACAATTTAAAAAATGATTATGCTATTGTGGTGTATGAATAATGGATATGTTTTACATAGGGTTTAGAGACCCTCTTTTTTCTGTAATAATCTTTTTTACTATCATTTTTGTCATAACATTTTTCTCTTATTGGTGGGGAAGATATAGACGTAAAGAAGACACTACTCATCTTGATAGATTTTTGCAGCAGTTTCGTACTCTGCCGACACAAAATGAACTGAAAGTTCTTATCTCCAAAGGAGAGCTCTCTGAAAAATCATGGTTGCTTTTAGCTGCATCATATTCAAAAAACGGTGATTATGAAAAAAGTATAGAGATATATCATGAGATATTAAAAGTCACTGAACAACAAAAAATTTATGACACAATGTTCTTGTTGGGTAAGACCTATTTCAAAGCAGGTTTTTTGGAACGTTCTAGACAGATGTTTTTGGAAATATTGAAATTCAATCCACGAACACCACAGGCTTTGCATTATCTACTGCTTGTATATGAATATATGAGAGATTATAAGGCGGCCCTGGATGTTTTAGAGCCTTTGGATGAGCTAAATGAAGATATTTTACTCGACAAGGTTTATTTAACAGCCCTTGCCCTTATTAATGATACGAAGTTGTCCCAAGAAGAGAAAGTAGAACAACTGTTGAACCTTTATAAAGAATCAAACAAATTAACTTATATGGTCTTTGAGTATCTTTTTAGAGTTGACGCTCAAACAGCATGGAAAAATCTCAATTTAGACAATGCAGAACTCTTGGCAGAACTCTTTTGGCGTATGGATTCAAAAGATTTGAATTTAGATATAATTTCAAATAGTGATTATTTAAAAGAACTCTATAGTGCAAGAGGAGATATCGCTCTTGTTAAGAGAAGTTCAATCTTTGAATTGGATGTTCTTATTGGCTTGGAAGGGCGAGCGAATGCAACCTTGAGTTTTGAATATGTATGTAGTCATTGTAAAGGAACGTATCCTTTTGCTTTTACTCGCTGTAGTTCATGTCATACAATTGACACTGCTATGGTGGAGTATGGATTAAGTAAAGATTTTATGAAGGAATTTAGTGAAGAAAATAACTCTTTTCAGTGATGGTAGTGCTCTTGGAAATCCTGGTCCTGGTGGATATGGGGTTATTCTAAGATATGGAGAAACAGAGAAAGAACTTTCTGGTTCTGAAGCACATACAACAAATAACAGAATGGAGCTTAAAGGGGTAATAGAAGGCTTAAAAGCTTTAAAAGAACCTTGTCGTGTCGATGTAGTTTCAGACTCTTCATATGTTGTAAAGGGCATTAATGAGTGGTTGGTGAACTGGATCAAAAGAGATTTTAAAAAAGTAAAAAATCCAGATCTATGGAAAGAGTATATAGATGCTGCAAAAAAACATCAAATTAATGCGATCTGGGTAAGAGGGCATGATGGACATGAAGAGAATGAACGTTGTGATATTTTAGCCAAAGAGGCAGCACAAAAAGCAAAAGATTCATTATCATAATAAAAATGAGGGAAAGATGCATAAAGAAATAGAGACTTTAGAAAAAGAATTGGGATATGAGTTTGATGATAAAAAGCTCATTATCGAAGCGCTGACACATAAGAGTTATAAACAGCCCTACGATAATGAGCGCTTAGAATTTTTAGGAGATGCTGTTCTTGACCTGGTAGTCGGTGAGTATCTTTTTAAAAAATTTAAAACTTCAGATGAAGGAAATCTCTCAAAAATCAGAGCATCACTTGTAAATGAAACAGGATTTGATAAGTTGGCAAGAGCTTTACATCTTGGTGATTATATCCTGCTTTCAAACGCAGAAGAGAACAACGGAGGAAGAGAAAAATCTTCTCTACTCTCAAATGCTTTTGAAGCCATAATGGGTGCGATCTATTTAGAAGCAGGATTAAAAACTGTTGAAAAGATAGCTATTCGATTGATCGAGGAGAATCATGAAGATATTTCATTGGATTCACTTTTCCGAGACTTTAAAACGACACTGCAGGAGCTGACACAAGCTCGATTTGGGATTACTCCTGAATATAAAGTACTTGCTTCACGTGGACCTGATCATAAAAAAGAGTTTGAGGTTGGTGTGTTCATAGAGAACAAAGAGTATGCAAGAGCAAATGGCAAAAGTAAAAAAATTGCACAGCAAGAAGCAGCAAGAGTTGCCGTAGAAATGTTGAAAAAGGAAAAATAGTGAATAGTTTTGGAATGAAGTTAAGATTTTCAACATTTGGGGAGTCTCACGGTAAAGCATTAGGATGTTTGCTTGATGGTGTGCCTGCTGGACTGACTATTGATGAAGAGTACATTCAGAGTGAACTTGATCGTAGAAAACCAGGTAAGAGTGAGTTTGAAACAGCACGAAAAGAGGCTGACAAAGTAGAGATACTCAGTGGTGTTTTTGAAGGTAAAAGTACAGGTACACCGATTGCAATGGTTATTTACAATACAAATCAAAAATCAAAAGATTATACAAATATAAAAGATGTTTTTCGTCCAGGACATGCTGATTTTACCTATTTTCATAAGTATGGCATTCGAGATTACCGTGGTGGCGGAAGAAGTTCTGCTAGAGAGACGGCTGCACGTGTCGCAGCAGGTGCTATTGCAAAACTGATGCTCAAAGAGTTAGGCATCAGTGTTTTAAGTGGTATCAGTGAAGTGGCGGGAATCAAAGGTGAAAATTTTGATTATGAGGCTGCGCAAACGAGTATTATCTATGCATTGGACAAGCAAAAAGAAGATGCACAAAAAGAGGCTATTTTAAAAGCTAAGAATGAGCATGATTCTGTAGGTGGAGTCTCTCGTGTTGTTATCAAAGGTGCTCCGATTGGACTTGGGCAACCTCTCTACTATAAGCTCGATGGAGTATTGGCTGATGCGATGATGGGTTTAAATGCTGTTAAAGCAGTTGAAATTGGAGATGGGGTGTTGAGTGCTCGTTCTCATGGTTCTCAAAATAATGATCCGATACGTGCAAATGGTTTTGAATCAAATCATGCTGGTGGTATTTTAGGTGGTATTAGTAATGGTGAAGATATTGTGCTCAATGTCTACTTTAAACCAACACCATCTATCTTTAAAGAACAGCATACCGTTACTACAACGAATGAAGAGGTAGACTTTTCACTTAAAGGTCGTCATGACCCTTGTGTAGCAATTCGTGGTACGGTCGTATGTGAATCTATGGCCGCACTGGTTATTGCAGATATGATTCTATTAAATATGGGCTCCCAAATGGAGGGAGTAGTAAAATACTACAACTAGAAGTCATCATCTCCGAACTCTTTCTCTAGCTCTCTTTTATATTTTTCATCGCTCTCTTTTTTGAGTTGCGATTTGCTCAAGACTGCTTCATGTAAAAACTCACCAAAGAATGTTTTTGATTCTGTTTTGGCTAGAAATAGATAAATTCCTGCGACAAGTCCTATTGTCGTAAATATTGCAATTACTTTTTGAATTGGATTAAATATTTGGATAGGTTCTTTTTTTCTAATTTCACAGACGCCTCCTGGACAATGTTGAGGATCTTTGTCTATCAGAGCTTTATATATCATACAACCTACACATATAGAAAAAGCGCTCTCTAAAATCATTAATGTAAGACAAAGCACACAAATCATAACTTTATAAAAAGTAATATCCCAATGCAGTACAAACCAATCAAGCATAGGTAAAGAGATAAGCCATCCAAGTGTCCAAGCGAATCTTTTTTGTAGCCCTCCTACATACTCAGGTTTTTGATTTTGAACGATAAATTTTCCAAGGAGTAGAGAAGGTGAGTATTTTGGGCTTATAACTCTTGCTGTAAAATCAATAAATAAAAATGCCAAGTATACTCTTGCTACAATAATATGGTTGTATCCAATACCTACAAATATCACTATCATTCCAAGCGTTGCAAGAATACCTGCTGCTGCTCTTGCTTCTCTTTCATTGATAACGGTGACATCATATCCTGGAACTTTGTATCCATATTCCCATATGAAGTTGTGTAAATTCACTATAAAATCCTTTAATTAGTTTGTTAGTTCTTTTAAAATCTTTTTAATCATCTCTTGAGCTTGAGTAAGAGGTTGAATTGATTCTTTATCTTTCATATCAAGTGTTGTGATCCAATTTTGAACACCTAAGAAGCCCATATGCATTTTATTCTCATTTTTAAGCTTATAAATATAAAATGAACATGGTGCCCATGCTCCTGCTTCTGGATGAAGTTTGGAGACTGGGAATATTACATCAAATTTACAAATAGAGTATGTATGATAAAAGTCATATTTATGATAATCATGTTCATCAAAAAGCTCTTCTTGAATATTGATAAAGTTTGGGAATAAAAAACCATAAGGTTCCATTTCTGCTTCAAATTCTGCTTCAAAATCTTCAATATAATCATCCCATGATATATCATCTTCTTTGTTTGTATCACTGATGAAATTGACTTGATAGGATTGATTTATATCAGCTTTTTGAGAAGGAATATTTTTAAACTTTCCATTCGGCAGAGCTTTTTTAAGAGCTTTATGAATTAATGCTGTATATGCTATCAAGTCAGGGTCATTAAGGGGAATATTTGCTGCTCGTGAGATACCGTTGCGTGTTAAGGTTGCTATATTTATACTTTTATCAGTAGTATAAATTGACATCGTCAGTGGTGTAAGTGCTCCAAACTGAGGATATTTTTTTATGAGTTTATAACTTAAATCGTTATTGATATACATAGCAAGATTGTAGTGCATATAGTATGTTCTTCCAAATCTTGCTTGAAATGGTTTGTTCATATCATTATTGCCTAGAACACTCAAACCAACACTCTCGAAGGCTGCTTCAATACTTTTAGCACTTAATGTATTATTAGTATTTTTAGATGTGAATATTTGTACATCTTGTATCTTGTTGATCACAGGTTTATCTATTTGTTTCGGTGTTTGTGCACAACCTACAAAAGAGATAAATAAAGTAAAAACCAGTAAGATTTTGAGAGCATATTTCAAGAGAATCCTTTAAAAAAAATAACCATTACTTTAGCATTGTTTATCTATATTCATGGTTAATGATTTAGAATTTTTACCTTGTCTTCAACTTTAATGCTTGTAGCATTATTTATAACTTTAGCAAATATTCCTCTGTCGTTTTTCAGGAGTTTTGGAAGCTTTGAATTTATAGTAGTAAGTCCTTTGCATAATGTACAATTTTGAGTTATTTCTAGAACTACATCACCAATTTGTATTTGATCACCACTTTTTAATCCATAAGGATTAATATCAATTAAAATATTTTCACCTAAGACACCGGTCTCTATTTCAATATTGTTCTCTTTTGCCATATCATAGCTTTCAAGTGATGTGATGAGAATTGAACGTTGAGAATCTTTCGCGTAGAATTTATCACCTTTAATGCCATTGGAATCAACTTCTACTGTTTGGGAAGGAAGACGTGTTTTATTTTCATCATTTAGTGTAATATATAGTTTTAAAACTTTTCCATCTTTGATATTTGTCATTTATAGCTCTTTATTTATGTATAGGATTTTGAATAATTTTGTAGTATTATAATTTTGTTATTATAACTAAAATATGAGAAACAAGAATAGGTGAGAGAGAGGGTGTAGGAGTATAATACTCCTACAAATAAAGAGGTAAAATTATTTAATTTTACCTTTACCTTTATATGTTTTTCCTTTAAGGTCAACTGCAAGCATTTCTACTTTGTCGCCTTTTTTACCGATACCTTTAAATTTAAATTTGAAGATAGGATTTTTAGATAAAAATTGTGAAGTTGACATATCTAAAACAGTTTCACCATTTACTGTAGCACTAAGATGAGTGATGAAGTTCGCATTATCTCTGCTTCCTGTTTTTTTCTCAGCCATATTGTATGTCATCATCGCATGTTTAACCATTGATTTAACATTTACAACACCATTTTTTAATTTTGCTTTTACTTTAATTCCAGCCATTTTATTTCCTTAATATTTATTTATTATTTTTATAAATGAGAAGGAATTAACCTTCACATCCACCAAGAGCAACATCTAGAGTTTTCTTAGCTGCGTAGAGTTTACCGTCGTTACCTTGTGCAACAATTGTAATAGTTCCTGACTTAGCCATTTTAATTTTGATAGAGTATTTATTTACACTATATTTGTTTGTATCAACTACTAAAACTGCAGCTTCTGGATTCGCATCTTGGAATACTGCGATTGTTTTAACATCTTTATCTGTTGAAAAATCAACTGGAATTGCACCACCATTACTTGCAACATCAGGAGCGTTAAGTTTTACACCTTCCATTACTAATGCATTAGAACCATACATTGCTTTGATAGCATCATCAACAGTTTTAGCTGTCCATACAGTTGGCTTTAATTTTCTGAAGTCCTCTGCTCTAACACTTGCAGGTACTGCAGCTAAAGCTAAAGCACCTAAAGTCATACTTAAAAATTTTCTTCTTTCCATTGTTTATCCTTTGTAGTTATTTACTGTTGTTGATCATATAATCAACAACTGATTTAAAGTTTGCATCTGAGAGGTCTGCTCCGCCTTTTGGAGGCATTCCCGCATCAGTACCTTTGATACCATTATGGTACACTTTATCCATTCCTTTTGATGTGTAAGCTGCCCATGCTGCTTTATCACCCATCACTGGAGCTCCCATTCCTTCTGCACCATGACACATTGCACAGCTTTCAGTATATGCTTTTTTAGCATCAAAAGCACCTGTAGATTTTTCTACTGGTAAATCTCTTACTTCTGAAAGAGGAGGATGAAAATCACTGATTCCTGCACCTTTTATATATACAACTTTTGCAGTTTTTTCTTGACAATCATGCATACAACGTTCAGAAGGTTTTACTTTTTGTGCACCAAAGTTATCTGGATTTGAAAAGTACTTACGTACATTATCGCGACCATGAGGGCCATCAATTTTTGGTTCAAAACCATCTTTGTTTGGCATTTTTATCTTTAAGAATTTTTCACGATTAAGTACGTATTCATCATCTACTTCTTCACCATCAATTTCCATTTCGTTGATATTTAAAATATATGCAACTAAAGCGTATACTTGATCGTCAGTTAAAGAGTCTGTTGACGGATGTGGCATTGCATCTTTGATATACCACCATAGTGTACTTGCTTGTGGCCAATATGTACCAAATACACGTACTGGACCATCCATATCAGGTTTAATTCTTTGATTTGTTAGCGTATCATGTAATTCGTATGCATTTCCTTTAGAAAGTGATGGATATCCTCCACCGCCAGAACCAAAGTCACCATGACACATAACACATTTTGACTCATATACTTCTTCGCCTTCTTCTACTGAACCATGTCCTTCTGGTAAGCCTGTACCATCTGGCATTACATCAGAATTCCACTCTTCATACTCTTTTGCAGTTGGCACACGTCCGTTAAATATCTTCATCTGTGCAACTTGAGGATTTACATGGTAAGGCCCAGTCATATTATTTTTTACTGGATAGCTTACACCACCATCTATTGAAGCTAATACAGGAGTCTTTGTCTCACTATTTGGCATTACATTTTCCATACAAGCTGAAAGACCTAGTGATAAGGTAGCAGCTGCAGAAATCGAGATTAATAATTTTTTATTTAATTTAAACATTATTACGCCTTCCCTTCGATAACTAACTCACCATTTGGTTTACGATCTAATTGAGAACGAATTTCTACGTGAGTTATTTTACCGTCTTTTTCAACTTTCCAGGTCTCTACTGCATTTCTATGATAAACAGCTTCAACACCAACTTTTAATGTTTCTTGGTCGATTGTTGGTTGGATATATCCAGCATCATCCATAGCACGAGAAGTAAGAAGTAGCTCTTCACCCTCTTTATATGTATGCATATAGCTCCAACGTGTCCAACATTTAGGAAGTACTAAACCTTTAAGGTTTGCTTGAACATAGTTCTTACCACCATCAAATGATAAATCAACACCTGTGATAGTACCCATACCAGACCATGCAAGACCTTCGATCTCAACTACATCACCGTCTTTTAGATCAGACCAGTCAATTTCTGGAGATGGAGATGTAACAGTAGAGTTTACTTCATTTGCATAAAAGTGTTGGATAGCTTTACCTGTTGGTTTAAGAACAGTATATTTTGAAGTCTCTTCTTTACAGTACCATGGTTCACTAGCAAAGTCTAAACGGCGTAGCCATTTAACACATAAGTTACCTTCCCAACCTGGGACAAGTAAACGAACAGGATAACCTTGTTCTGGGCGTAATGCTTCACCATTTTGACCCCATACGATCATAGCATCATCTAATACTTTATCAATAGGAATAGTTCTACCCATTTTTGAAGAGTCACCACCTTCTGCTAACATCCAGTTAGCTTCAGGTTTAAGACCTAAATCTTCAAGAATAGTTTTTACATAGACACCTGTCCACTCTGCACAAGACATGAAACCTTTTGCAAATTGTACAGAGTTATATTGAGGACCTCTCCACTCTTGTCCACCATTGGCAGGACATTCAATGAAGTGTGTACGCGTAACACTCGGATATCGTTTGAGTTGTTTCATAGTAAGAACGATAGGTTTTTCTACTAAACCAGTAATCATTAGTCTATGCTCATTTGGATCAATATGAGCTACACCACCATGAGAACGGCTGAAAAATAGACCATTTGGTGTAATTATTCCGCTTGAATCTTGAATTGGTGTTACTGCAATTGATGCTCTGAAGTTACCAGAAGCGAGTAGCTTAGTATATCTTCTTGTTACGTTATGCTCATATTTTGATGGCATTCCGTAAAGGTTCTTTGTAACAGGATCGCCCCATGTTGTTCCCCATTTTTGAGGTTCCATGATAGCTGGATCATCTGCTTTTGCGTTTGAGGATAGAAGTGATGTTCCAGCAAGTGCAGTCACTGAGAGTGCTGCTGTTTTTCTGAAAAAGTCTCTTCGCCCAACACTTGTGCTTGTAGTATCTTCACTAGATACTACATCTAAGTCTTGTTGAGATTTTTTAATATCCACATTTTCTCCTTTAAAAATAGGTTGTTTGTTTATTATGTTTCACTTTGTGTTACAAAGAGTTTTACATTTGTATTATGCCATTTTAACCATTAACTGTAAATTTTTTGGGCAGGTATCATTATACAGAAAAATGAGATACAATTGTGATAATATTATTCTAAAAACTTATTTTAGTTACTTATTGAAACATTTTTTAAGCATTTATTTAAATTATATTATAAAAAAGTATATTTTTAATTTGCATGGCTTATAGTATTAGAAAAAATTAAACTTTTACGATACCAAGTATCAGGTATGTTTCACTCTCTTGTTCATAATAAAAAGGTATATGAAAACCTTTGTGCTCAACATCTTTTATATCTTCATTATCGAAAAAAATCGATTTTTTATATTTACCAACTTTTGTAGGAATATTGATAAGAATCGTATCGAGATATAACTTGAAGTTTTTTGTAGCAGCTAGATCTTCTTTTGCAAATTCATCAAGTATTGCACGTAATTGCGTTTGATAAAGGTCAGTACAAAGTATTTGCATTATTTTTCTTTATCTTTTAGCCATTGTGTGCTCTCTTGCATACAAAGAGAGAATTCTTTTACAGAATTCTTATCTTTGATGTATCCCTCAAGTGCTTCATTTAAACTTTTTTTTGTAGCAGCATGATCTGATGCTTTTGGCTGATTACTCATCCTCTTCATCATCCTCAGGTGCTGGTTTGTTACCATAAATTGCATCGACTTCTTCAGAAACAGTGCTGATATCATCAATTGCATCTTCATAGGCTTCTACTTTTTCAGAATCATCTTCTGTTGCATCTGCAGTTTTAACAGCTTCATTCAATGAATCTTGCATCATATAGGCTTTAAAAGGCATACCGTAGTTATATACTATTTCTCCACCATGTTTACCTTGTAAAAATGTAGTGAACATTGCAGCAATTAGTAAGAGTGTCGCGAAAACTTGAATACCAAATTTTTTCATCTTACATCCAATAATCTGTAAGAGAGCAATAATACCCATTGCTATTGCAAGATAAAGTCCTAATTCTTTATGTTCAAGAAGTTCATGCTTTCCTGCTTGACTTAAGTAATCAAAGATTTGTGGACCAGCTTGATTTCCTGTATACCATGCTGCAATCATTGCAAGTGCGGCAACAAGAGTAGTTCTTGCTAAGATTTTTGACATTGTTTCTGTTCTGCTTATCATATAAGCAATTCCAAATGCTGAAGCAACAACGGGTAGTACCATTGCAAAGTGAGCTGTAGCTGGATGTATCATCATGATGTTTCCTTTTGTTTTAATGAAATTATATTATAGTTGATGTAATTAAAATTTTATCTTATCATAATAATTTCTTATTTTAATATTAAATTTAGTTATCTTTTTTTTCTATAACATCTTTTGCTGATTTGAGTGCTGAACCTAGAACCATTCGTGCTGCTTCTATAGCTTGTGCTCCCATCCTTTTAGCTTCTTTTGCTTTTGGTGACTGCAGTGCAACATCTGCTTTTTTTACTGCGATCTTTGCAAAATTTGAAAATCTTGCTCGAATAACATCTGCTGTCTCTTTTGAAATAAGTACAAGTTCTTCTAGATCATAGCGCATATCTTTATTAATATCTACAAGCATTTTTCTAAGAACTTGCGAGCTTTCACTGGCCTGTGTAAGTATTATTTGAGAAAAGAGGGTATCTGTCTGATTGAGATCTTCAATGATCGTGTCATAATCTTCGATGAGAATGTGTTTTGCTTCAACAGGCATAAAAGCAACTCTTTGTTTAAATCTATCGATAGCTTTGACTAGACCTCCTCGCATACCTTTAAGTGTCAAACGCAGTATCTCATCGGCTTTTGTTGGAGTCGCTTCTGCAACTTCAATTGCAGTTGCAAGTATGCTAGAGAGGATTTTACGTACACGTATAGTGTTTAATGATCCCTCTTTTATTGCTTCAAAGGTTATCTCTTTGATTACTTCTCTTAGTGTTTCATCGAGATCACTCTCTTTTTCCAAGGCTGTAATAATGGCAGACTCAACCATTTCACTGAGGATATCATAGAGGTCAATCGACTGTAGTTTTATTTGATGTAGTGTATGTAGAGTTTTTTCACTTGGTTTGAGCTCATCTTCAAGAACATTAAATATCTCATATTTTGCTTCTTGCAGTTCATCGGCTTTCTTTTCTAAAGCTCTCTCTATCTGCTCTTTTTGTGCTAGAAGGTTTTCTAGATCTGTTTGTAATGATTTTGTCTCTTCTTGGACAAGTGTAGTAGTTAGTGCTTTGATCTCTTCAGTTGATAATGTATCTAGATCAATACCTACTTTTTTTACTGCGTTTATGATTCTTTTAGAAACAGTTTTAAATCTATGACTATAGGCTTTTTGAAGTTTCTCTTCTAATTCACTTGCATCCATTGTATTCTCCTTTTTAAAGAACCATTTTAATATCTTGATGTTTCTTTAAAGCATCATAGATAAAAGTTCTATCATCTTCATTATGTACCAACAGGTCCAAATTCATACTTACGTATTTCCCACCTTTAGAGTTTTTTGAGAGTGTAAGTTTATGCTCTCTCTCATCAATAACATCATGTACAGCTTTTTTAAGGGCTGCTTCTTCTGTCGCTATAACCTTGTAACACCAGTTACAAGGATATGTGAGTTCAAGTTGTTTTCCTTCAAGTTTATCGTTTAAAGTCTCCACTTTTACCTCCTGATTTTGATTCTAATTGCACATTTTGAATTATCATACCTTTATCAATCGCCTTCACCATATCGTAGATAGTTAAAAGACCGACACTGACACCTGTTAATGCTTCCATCTCGACACCTGTTTGCCCTGTAAGTTTTGCTTTTACAGTAAGTTTAAATCCTGGAAGAGACGAGAGCTCTTCTACATCACAGTTGATACCTGTTAGATTTAGAGGATGACACATCGGAATCAAGTCACTTGTTCTCTTTGTGCCCATAATAGCTGCAATAACGGCTGTTTGCAGTACAGGTCCTTTTTTTGTTTTTTCTGAGACAATCGCATCGTAGGCATCTTGACTCATTTGGATAATACCACTTGCAACAGCAACTCTTGTTGTGTCTTCTTTGTCACTGACATCTACCATTTTAGGGCGTTGATTCTCATCTAGGTGTGTTAAATTCATTAGTACTCTTTTATATTGTAAAATCTATTTAACAATATTATAGCAAAGTCTGTTAATAATTTTGTATAATTTTGAGTGCTTCTTGATATTGGTGAGGATGATTAAGATTTAAAAATGGCTGCGTTTGAGAGAAATAAACATATTTGGTATGTGCGTTTTTGAGTAAAAAACCAAGCTTATGTTCATTGGTTTGAAGCATTTTATTAAAAGAGGGCAGAAGAGAAATATGATAAATACCGCAAAGTGGTTGGATGCCGTCATCACTTTTTGCAATAGTAGCATCATATGAATTGTCATCTGATTTTAGTAGTTCTTTGATCTCATTTTCTGAAACAAAGGGTGTATCAACACTTAAAACAAATATCTTATCACTTCTAAGCTTTTCAAACGCAGTTATAAAACCAAGAGTAGGTGCATATACATTCGTATCTTCTTTATCTTCTATAAACGCAGCGTTAAAATGAAATTTTGACTTGTCTTTACATGAGATGTAAACATTTTTAAAAAGTTTTGAGAGTTTTACGTATTGGTACTGTGTAAGTGTATTAAAGCCTGCGAAAGGAAGAAGTGCTTTATCCTCTCCCATTCGACTGCTTTTACCACCTGCAAAGATAACGCAGGGAATATCATACATACTATTTTCTAGTAAGTTCTGCTTCTATTCTTCTGTTTTTAGCGCGACCTTCTTCTGTAGCATTACTTGCTATAGGATTTACTTCGCCCATACCGACAGCTTGAAGTTGAGCAGGATTTACGCCTCTCTCTTCTAGTGCTTTTACAACAGCTTCTGCTCTTTTTTGAGAAAGTTTTTGATTATATTTTGCACTTCCTCTACTATCTGTATATCCAACGATTTTAGCACTGTAATTTGTGTTCGTAGTTAAAAAAGTAGCATATTGATCTAGCATTTTATTTGATGCTTCAGTGATTTTTGCTGAGTTGTTACCAAACGTAATTTTAAGATTTAGTTTTGCAGGACAACCATCATCATTTACTTTTGTACCGATCATTGTATTTGGACAAAGGTCTTTGTCGTTTAAAACACCATCATTATCAGTATCAAGATTTACTTTACATCCTTGCGCATCAACTTCTGTATTTGCTGGAGTATTTGGACATTTGTCTTGTGCATTAAGTACACCGTCATGGTCATCATCTTGTGCTACAGGACATCCTGTTACATCTACAGTTGTATCTGCTGGAGTATTTGGACATTTGTCATCTGCATCAACAATACCATCACCATCACTGTCCACATCAAGAGGAACAGCTACAATCACGACCTCTTCATGAGTCTCTTCTACCATCTCTTTTGGTGCTTGTTCTCCAAATGAGTAAGTAAGTCCAACGAGAGCCATAAGATTGCTGTCTGCATTTCCTGCATGTGTAAATGAAGGTTTTACCATATAGATAGCTTCAAGTTTTAGTGCAAGGTTATCTGTAAAGTTTACTTTTGCACCAGCACCAGCATCTAAGAAGATATGATCTTCATTTCCTGCTTTGTTCGTTGTGAAGCTTTCTAGTCCTAGCCCCGCTTTAGCAAATGGAATAAAAGTATCTACTTTATCATATGTGTATACACCATTAAATGCACCACGAATGATATCTGTACTTCCACTTGTTGCATAATCTACATTTGGAGCATAGTAGAGTGAGAACTCTGGGCTGATCTTAGAATCGTTAGAATTGATTTGAAACTCTAATCCACCTGTTAAGTATCCATCATTGTCAATGCCAAGGTTACCCTCTGCAAAGTTGTATCCGATCATCGGTGAAAGCTCATATTTGTAGTCTTGAGCTATTGCCATTGTACCAAGTAGAGCTGGTATAAGTAGTAGTTTTTTCATTTATATCTCCTTTTATTTGATAAGTTTTGTTTCTATACGTCTGTTTTTTGCGCGTCCGCTTTTTGTTGCATTGTCTGCAATAGGATTCTCTTCACCCATGCCAATAGCAGTGAGTTGACTTGGATCAACACCATGTTCTATAAGAAGTTTTACAACTGCATCTGCTCTTTTTTTTGAGAGTTTCTTGTTGTATTTTGCACTTCCGACACTATCAGTATAGCCTATGATCTGGGCATGTTGACTTGGATGCCCTTTCAAAAATGCTGCATATTTATTGATCGTTTCAAGTGATCTGTTATCTACGCTTGTCGATTTATACTGAAATTGAATATGCAGGTTTATTGCTTTTTCTTTTTTGAGATTCTCAAATTGGTTTGACTCTGCTCCCATGACATCACTGCTGACAACAGGGATGATCTCCACAGGCGGAATAACTCTCTTTTTGGCAGTTTGTTCTGTGTTTGAAGGTGCTTTTTCTTCATAGATCTCTTTAGAGAATTTTGTAGAACTCTTTGCGTCAAAAGCATAAGTGAAGCCGACAAGTGTTGCAAGATTGCTATCTGCACTTCCTGCATGTGTAAAACCATGTTTCAGCATATAAACCGTTTCAAGTTTTAAAGCAAGTTGCTTAGTCAGATCGGCTTTAAGTCCCAAACCTGCATCCACAAAAGGGCGGTCTTCATTTCCTGCCTTATTGGTTGTGAAAAATTCCATGCCAACACCTGCTTTTACAAATGGTGTGATTGTTTGAAGCTTATGAAATGCATGGACACCATTGAGCATCACTCTCATTACATCAGTAGTCCCACCCTTGGAATAATCGACATTTGGAGCATAGAAGAGTGAAAGTTCAGGAGAGACTGTAGTCTCTTTAGGGTTCATTTGAAACTCCAATGCTCCTGTAAGGTAAGCATTATTTTTAAACCCTAAGTTCCCTTCTGCTGCGTTTACTCCAACAAGAGGTGAAATTTCATACATATAATCATTTGCAAAAGCCAAAGAAGCCAGCAAAAGAGTAGATAGTAAGAGCGATTTTTTCATTTTTTCCTCAACTTGTTTTTATTGGAGCAGAATTATATCTAAAATAACAATATATAATTATAAAACATTTAAAAAGCTCTATCTTGGGTCCGTAATGTACCCTGTTATTGCTGATATTGCTGCAACTGCAGAGTTCGCAAGGTAGACTTTAGATGAACGGCTTCCCATTCTTCCTACAAAGTTTCTATTTGTTGTTGAAACTGCAACTTCTTCATCACCAAGTATTCCCATATATCCGCCAAGGCAAGCACCACAAGTTGGATTACTTACAACACCACCAGCATCTACAATAATATCAATATAACCTAAATGGTTCGCTTCACGTAGGATCTTTTGAGTTCCCGGTGTTACGATAAGACGTACATCAGGATGTACTTTTTGCCCTTTTAAGATTTCAGATGCCACTTTTAGATCACTTAAACGACCATTTGTACAACTTCCGATAAATGCTTGATCGATCTTGATCTTATCAGCCTGTGCCTGAACAACAGAGTGTCCGTTCGATGGTAAGAACGGGTATGCGATCACTGGATCAAGATTTGCAACATCTATCTCTAAAATTTGAGAGTATGAAGCATCTTCATCTGAATAGTGGATCTTTGGTTCACGTGCAAGGTCTTTATCTGCCAAGAACTCTTTTGTAATGTCATCAACAGCAACTATTCCGTTTTTTGCACCAGCTTCAATTGCCATATTACACATTGAGAATCTATCATCCATTGTAAGATGTTCGATCGTACTCCCTGTGAACTCAAGTGTTTTGTAGAGCGCACCATCAACACCGATCATACGGATGATCTCTAAGATAATATCTTTTCCTGTTGTATGCTCGCCAGGTTTTCCAGAGAGAATAACTTTGATAGACTCAGGTACTTTGAACCAGTTCCCGCCTGTGATCATTGCAAAGGCAAGGTCAGTAGAACCCATTCCTGTTGAAAATGCACCAAGTGCACCATGCGTACAGGTATGTGAGTCTGCACCGATGATAACATCACCAGGGACTACAAGCCCCTTTTCAGGTAAAAGAGCATGCTCGATTCCCATGTCCTTTTCATCAAAAAAGTTTTTCAGTTGGTGTTTCTTTGCAAAGTCACGAGAGATTCTTGCTTGATTTGCAGATGCAATATCTTTTGCAGGGATAAAGTGATCAAGTACGATAGAGAATCCATCGGGGTTAGCCAAAGACTCTGCACCGCTATCTTCAAAAGCTTTGATAGAGATAGGAGTTGTAATGTCATTTCCAATTACCATGTCGATCGGTGAACGTACGATCTCACCGGCATATACTTTTCTTCCGACATGTTCGGAAAATATTTTTTCTGTTATAGTTTGAGCCATAATAATGAACCTCTTAATAGTATAAATAGTTTCGCGATTATAGCATAAGAGGTTTAAATAGAGGTTTTATCTATAGGGGCTTTTTTATTTTTTGGTAAATATAATGTGCCGTTGATTTCAGTTTTACATCATCATATTTTCTTTTCCATGAAGGCATATCGTTTTTTGCTGTACCCCAAAAATGTCCGCCATACTTGGCAAATAAAAATATTTGATCTTCGCTTAAAAGAATTTTTTGTAAATTGTATGGATAGATGAAATTCTCATCTGCTTTAGATTGTTCAACATATTGACTCTCTCCATTTCCCCTGTCTCCATGACACATACCGCATTTTTTGTGAAATATCTTTTTACCGACCTGAAGCATATCTTCTTTTTCTTTTAGTGAAAGCTCTCTTGAATCTGAGAGGAGTTGTGCTACTCTTTGATCTCTGTTCTTGTTGAATTTTTGTGAAACATAATGAACAACAGAGGCTATTTGAGTGTCATCATAAACATATTTGAACGTTGGCATTATGTCCGCATGTGCACCATATGTATGTGCACCGAACTTTACGATGTAAAACATCTGCTTTTCACTTAAAATTGATTTATTCAGTTGGCGGGGTTTTACTACTAGTTCCATTTGTGAAGCTGTTTCTCCATCTACACCGTGGCAAGATATGCAGGTCTTTTCATAAATCTTTTTGCCTATTTGCATCATTCCATTATGAGCTGAATTGTCTTGTGCAAATGCGAGTGAGGCAAAGAGCAATACCGTTAAAGAAAATTTCATAGATCTATTTCGTTACAGTTACTTCTAAAAGCATATTGGGATGGATAGCGCACTCTACATCGAATTTACCGACACTTTTAATTGTCACTGTCTTTTTTGTACCGGGAGGTTGCATACCAATATCGAACTCATTCGCTTCATCATCAGTATAAGCATTATGAGCAAAAGGGTCAGAGTTTAAAAATGTCAAAGTATCTCCTACTTTTACTGTAACTTCATGAGGAATGAACGTTTTTCCCTTTTGATCTATAATATGGTCGGCTCCATAAAGTGAGGCTATGCTCAGTAGTGCTGCCAAAAGTATTTTTTTCATTTTTTTATCCTTGCTGTTTATTGTGGAAATTTTGTCGGAACTGTTACATTAAGATCAGGTCCCGTTAATGTTTTCATAAAAGTAACGATCTTATCGATCTCTTTTTCACTTAGATGTCTGTCTATCATCACATCTGATTTGTTCCTTACATTATGTTCATATCGACCGCCTTGTGAGCAGATAACAGTTGCTTCTTTAAGCGTTTTGACACTGCCGTCATGAAAATAAGGGTAGGATTTTGTAACATCTCTGAGAGTAGGGGTCTTAAATACACCGTACCAAGCGGCTCTATGTTTTACATTGTATCGTCCTAGCTCTTTGCCATGAAGTTCTCCGTCGTGAAGACCGATATTTTGAAAACTGCCGTCACTGAAGTTAAATCCATCATGACAGTCCGCACAGTGGGCTTTTCCTTTAAAAAGTACAAAACCCTCTTTTGCCTCTTGAGAGATGGCATTTTCATCTCCTTTTGCATATCTGTCAAATGGAGATTGTGTAGAGACCACAGTTCGCTCAAAAGAGGCAAGTGCTTTTGCAATGGTATCTTTTGTGATGCCCTCTTTAGGGTAGGCCTTTGCAAAAAGTACTCTGTACCCTTGTATTTTTTGAAGTTTTGGGACAAGTTCATTTAGTGGCATGTTCATCTCTACATCTGTCTCTATGGGACCAAGAGCCTGTTGTTCCAAGCTTCTTACACGTCCATCCCAAAATTGGCGTTTTTGGTACGCACTGTTAAGAATGACAGGGGAGTTACGCGGTCCTACTCTTCCTTCAAAACCTACAGCTTTTGCAGTAGGGATCGCATCTGTCCATCCTCGTGAAGGACTGTGACAGGTTGCACAAGAGATCTTATTGTTCTTTGAGAGTCTTGTGTCAAAATAGAGTAGTCTGCCAAGTTCGATACGTTCTGGCGTCAGTTTGTTGTTTGATGGTTGTGGTACTTCTGCCGGTCTTAACCATTTGCTCATATCATCATTGGCACCTATTGGCGAAAAAAGTGCAGAGATGAGAAGTGTAGCAAAGAGTGATTTTTTTATCATGCGTTATCCCCTATTTTACTGTTGTTATATTATATCAATTGCAAACTTAAGAGGGATAATAAATGATAAAGTTTATAAAGTAGTATGATTCTTTAGAAGATAAAATATAAATTTATATGATAAGAGAAGAACAAAAAGCAGATACCATGCTAATGCTTTGATGCGTAGCTCTTGTTTTTTTGGAAAAAGGGTAAAAGTGAGTGCATAGTAGGTACCAAGAATAAGAGAACCGTAGATAAAGTAACCTATGAAGTAGTAGTCTGCACCAAGCAGACAGTAGGGACATTTATGTGTTGGAAGTTCGTAGATATAGCTGCTGAAAAAATAGGTGATAGAGAGATAGGAGATATACAAGAAGAGTAGGCTAAACGCAGCACTTAGAACTTTTTTTTCATAGTATAGAAGTGTCAGCAGAAGAGTAAAAATAAGATAAAAAAGTGTAGGAAGCAGAGCAGTATTGAGAAAGGGTACTGCGTTTACACTCTTGTATATCCTTGAGCAACACATGACAGGTTCTATGGTGCTGAGGTGCGTAAAAAAATTGATCTCTAAAAGAGAGTCTATGGATAAAAGAGTAAATATAAAAAGAAAAAAGAGTAGTTTTACTTTGAAATAGGGATGCCCTTTTGCAACGAAATCTTCCTTATTAATGTGAATCCAGATCAACGATAGAATAATGATGATGACTTTGAGAAAGATGAGTGGATCGCCAAAGCTGTTCGCGCTGATAACACCTGCAGCACACATAGCCCCTGGAATGATGGCAGATAGAGTATCAATGGTATGAACGAAATAGGCCAGTAAAAAGATGTTGATAAAAAGCGATACCTGTATGATGGTCGTGACAAGATAGGACTTTTTCTCTAAATTGTACTGCTCTTGTGTCGCTGCGTTTGGAGTGTAGCGGCGTAAAATAATGAGCGTCTCAAACGCAGCGTAGAGGAGTGTCAAAAAGAGCGAGAGCGTTACAAAGAGTAAAACAAGGAGTTGGGGAGATAGAAAGATACTATTCAAGCTGTCCCTCTTTGAGATGAAACTCTCTGTCGACACATTTCAGCTCTTGAAAGAGAGGATCATGTGTCGCTATGATAATGGTCTTGCCTGATTCTTTTAATTTTTCTATGATCCCAATGAATTTTAGGCTGTTTTGTCTGTCGAGATTTGCTGTTGGTTCATCACATAAAATGATATCAGCATCATTGACAACAGCCCGTGCAATGACACATCTCTGTTTTTCTCCTCCTGATAGATTTGCGACCTTCTCATCTGCTTTGTGGGCAATATTGGCGATCTCAAGTGCCTTTTGTATGGCTGCGTTTATCTCTTGCATCGAGAGTTGTTTGATGACCAATGGTGCAAGCAGATTCTGCTCAACACTGAGTTCGTCAAAGAGATGAAAAGATTGTGCGATATAGGCTACTTTTTTACTTCTATATAAAGAAGCATGATAATCCGAATAAGAAGCTATGTTCTCACCCTCTACCAAGACAAGACCTTTTGTAGGTTTGAGCAGCCCTGCAAGGATGTGTAAAAGGGTACTTTTCCCGCTTCCGCTGACACCTTGGAGGAGAACAAGCTCTCCTTCTTCTATCTCAAGAGAGATGTCTTTAAGTACGATATGCTCTTTTTTACTGTTGTCATAAAATATTTTATAGAGGTTTTTGAGTTGTATCATTTTAAGACCTCATGTGGTTCTGTGGTCGCTACTTTCCAAAGCGGAACAATAATAGCGAGCATAAAAGGAATAACAAAAAGAAGAAAAAGGAGTACCAGATCTTGGATATGAACAGCTGGGGAGAAGTGTACATTGGTATGAAGGTTCCTGTACCCTAAAAAGATATCTCTGAGTATAGGTGCATTCAAAACATAGACATAGACGAGAGCACCTAAAATAGCAAAGATATATGCAAAAAAGAGAAGAATGAAATTTTCCAAAAGTTTAAAATAGATGATCTCTTTGATATTCCATCCTACTGATTTTAAAATCGCTGCCTCTTTTGCATCTATTGTTCTTATCATGGAGTATCGTTGGTATATGATAAGTAAAAAAGTTACTAATGTGAGTATGTAGAGACCGATAAAGATACCGCCTTTGTAGTTAAAGATATTTGCATAATACTTTTTGATATTCTCTTTTGTAATGATCCTGCTGTTAAAATGGGAGATAAGCAGTTTTTCATATACGGTCCGTATCTCATTTTTGTTTGGTACCTCTAAGATAATATCACTAAACTCATCTTTGGGTATGCCTAGAATTTTTCTGGCTTCGTTAATATCCATAAGGATAACATCGCTGCTGAGAAGAGCTGTTGTCTGAGGCAGGGTCTTGTAGATGTAGACCTTCTCTTTACTCCTATCTGGGGGACGAAAGATGTAGTAATCATTATATTGGTATTTGTCAAAGAACTCTTTTACTCCACTGCCTATGAGCATATTCTTTCTCGCTAAAAATTCTGTGATATTGAGATCTCTTAGAAGCTTGTGAAGGTTGTGGACAATCTGCTTATCATAAAGATCCACACCAACGATAAGAAAGTGCTCCTCTTTTGGCTCATAAAAATGGGTACCGTAGATGCGACCTTGTGCATTGGTGACACCATCTATATTGAGTGCTTCATCCAGCCATGATCGTGGTGTGTTCATCAGACGGCCGGCCTGGTATTTTTGGAGTGTTATATCTGCCTGTGCGTCAAGACCTGCGTTTATATCCTGACGTAAAGAGGAGATGATAAAAAGGGTACTGGCTAGAAGCATCATTAAAAGAGTAGAGATAACAAAGAGTATAAAATGCTTTTTTTTGTTCTTGAGAAGTAAGATAAGTAGGAAGTGCACTCTAGGGAGCATAAATATAGTCCATCTGTTTATAGTGCCTCATCTGTGGATAGAGTCTGTTCGTCTGGTCTTGGTAGAAACCGACCCTGCTTTCAAGATAGGGAGATGAAGATGCAAAACCTGGAATCTGGACAATTTGTGTAAAGGTTTTGATCGCTGAGGTATTGGGAGGCGTGTGTGTAATATTAAAGAGACTCCAAAGAAAGAGAGTGATGATAAAAGCAGTAAAAAGTAAAAATCTTTTTACTAAACTAAAATCTTCAGTCAGTTTAGGCATTTGTCTCTCTTTTGTCTTTAGAGTTCGTGTTTTAGAGCATTCTTTGTAAACGCAGTAGAGCAGAAGAAGAGAGCTATAAAGATAGGATTGAACTTTATCTCCTCTTGTGTATTTGTATCAAAGACACCAAAGCTAAATCCCTCTCCATCATTCGGGTTCTGCGGTTTGACAACAAACTCTAAAGGGGTCAGTGCTTTTACCATGTTCAGTATGTTTTTTCTTACTTTTTGATTTGGTTCATTGAGAAGATTGAAATCCTTCTCCTGTGCTTCACGGTGTGATACCAAGATCTTTTCTATAAGGTCTATCTTGTCTTTGAAAATGACCTTGTTCCATTTGATGATAGTATTGTTTGATGCTATCTGTGTGTTCTTTTGCATCAATGGATTTGGTTTTTTGCTACGCATAGCCTCTATGAGGGAGAGGAGGTAATTAACCCCTCCTATACTTTTTGCTGCTTTTGTCATGAAAAGATGGACTACATCTTTTGTTTCGTCACTTTGGTTGTTAAAATTACACATTAGTGTTTCTCCTTTGGTTTGTAAATGATCTGATTTTTGCCATTTTGTTTTGCTTCATACATATTTTTATCTGCCGTTTTCAAGAGTTGGTCAATGTTTGTAGCATCGTCAGGGTAGATAGCGACTCCAATGCTCGCTCCAACTTTAATTGTATGTCCTTGTATTATGATCTCTTTGTTTATTTTTTCCAGTATATGTTGTGCAACCTGTAGCACCTCTTTTGGACTTTTTGCATGGGAGAGGACAATGGTAAATTCATCACCACTTAGTCTTGCTGCAAGATCTACTGTTCGGATGGAAGATTTTAATATTTTTGCAACTTTCCTTAATAGTTCATCGCCTATATGATGTCCAAATGTATCATTTACTGCTTTAAATCCGTCAAGATCAATAAACATAAGGGCAAGTTTGTAGTCATATCTTTTCGCCCTATTTATCTCATCTTGAAATTCTATGTTAAAGAGCGTTCTGTTTGGAAGCGCTGTTAATGGATCATAGAGTGCTAGCTCTTTGAGCTTTTCTCTGTTGAGAAGAATATAGATGACAAAGATATAGAGCAAGATCATGATCGCAACGAAAAGAAGGCTTGTATATTTAGCTTGTACTGCTTCCCTGCTGAGATAGTTAGAAACCTTGTAAGTTACTATATAGGCAATATTCTTTTTTTGGTCTGCTGAGGCAAGAGGTAAAAAGTTAAGTACTATTTGTTGATAGTTGTATTGAACCGCTACAGCAAAAGCTTCACCTGTTTTAAATTTTTCTCGCAATAGTTTTTTGAGTTTTGGATTGTTAAGATCTTGATAAAAAAGTCTGTCTTTGAGCTTTTTATGTGTTAACTCTTCGATGTAATAATCAGGTGATTCCCAAGTGTCTTTGTAGTTATAGCCATACTCTTTTCCGACAATAGTATTGTTAGCAACTTTCTTTGAGATAAGGAAATGGTCATCATAGACAAAATCTTCAATAAGGTTTTTAAAAATCATTTTAGTAGAGTAAGATATCTCAACACTGCCAATATGCTTTTTATTATGGTCAAAAAGCGGATAGACAAAACGGTACCCAAGAAGATAAGGACAAGCTTCCATGCCTTCTGTAGATTTGAGTGTCTTATTTGTAATTATGACACTTTTTCGAAGTGGAGAGAGATTGTCTCCGTATCTGTCCGGTGCATACATTCTTAAAAAGCTATAATTGTTCGGTAGATGGAAGTGTACTTGTGAAATTCCCATATGTTCAAGTCTTCTATAGTTCTTAATGAGAAGCTTATAGACCTTTTTTCTTGTCTCATCCAGAGCGTCACCTGATTGTTGAGTCGCAAGTGTGAGTAGTTTTATTAAGCGGGGGTTGTTCTCATACATACTATAGATGTCATGAGACATGATCTTGAGATATTTATGTAAAACAGTGTACTTGTTTTGTAAGAGTTTACTCTGTGTTTGCAGGTAATATGCCCGCTCTTTTTTTTCAATGGCATTAATGATAAACAGACCAAAAAGGAGTAAAAAGACAAAGAGAACAGTTACAGAGATGATCTTGGTTGTTTTTGTTCTAAACATATTCCCGCTTTTAATATTTTTTTGTCTATTTTATTTTATAATTGTATCATTATTTTGTGTAAGAACTGTTTTAATTCTTAAACTAACTATAAACTCAGTTTGGCTTAAGCAAATCATAATGACAAAGCTATTATGATGTCAAAAGTAAAAGACGACAAAAATAGTCTTATTTAAAAATCAACCTAATTTAAGAGGTAATATATATGCAAGTTTATTTAGACAATAACGCGACTACAATGTGTGATCCACAGGTAGTAGAAGTAATGCAACCATTTTTCAGTGAACTATATGGAAATCCAAGTTCACTTCACAAGTTTGGAACAGCAACACATCCATACTTAAGAAAAGCAATAGATCAAGTTTATACTGCTTTAAATGCAAGTGATGAAGATGACATCGTTTTTACATCATGTGCAACAGAATCAAATAACTGGGTTCTTAAATCTGTGTTTAATGACATCATTGTCAATGGTGACAAAGATCATATCATTACAACAGAAGTAGAACATCCTTCAATTTTAACTACGTGTAGATGGTTGGAAGAGCAAGGTGTTAAGGTTACATATCTTCCTGTAAATGAGGAAGGTGTTGTTGAACCTCATGTAGTAAAAAGTTTTATTACGAACAAAACAGCTTTAGTATCTGTAATGTGGGCTTCAAATGAAACAGGTATGATCTTTCCTATTAAAGAGATCGGTGAAATTTGTAAACAAAATGGTGTACTTTTCCACTCTGACGGTGTTCAGGCAGTTGGAAAGATCCCAGTAGACCTGCAAGATGTGCATGTTGATTTTGTTTCAATGTCTGCACATAAATTCCATGGTCCTAAAGGTATTGGAGCACTTTATATTAAGAACTCTCAAGCACTTTCACCGTTACTTCACGGTGGAGAGCAGATGGGTCACAGACGTTCAGGTACACTGAATGTCCCTTATATCGTAGGAATGGGTAAAGCGATAGAACTTGCTACTACGAATATAGAAGAAAAAATGGCTTCTATCCGTGCAAAACGTGACAGACTTGAAGATGCACTTTTAGAGCTAAGTGATACTTTTGTAGTTGGTCCTCGTGAAAAACGTACACCAAATACGATTCTTATCTCTATTCGTGGAGTTGAGGGTGAAGGTATGCTTTGGGACTTGAACAATGGTCAGATCGGAGCTTCTACAGGTTCTGCTTGTGCTTCTGAAGATCTGGAGGCGAACACTGTTATGCTTGCGATCGGTGCAGACAATGAACTTGCACACACAGGTATCAGACTCTCTCTTTCTCGTTTTACGACAGATGAAGAGATTGACTATGTAATAGAGCATTTCAAAAATGCAGTTGCAAGACTTCGTGCTATTTCAAGTTCGTTTGCAAAAGTGCAACCAACTCCGGGTGGTGAAGCAGGTGAGTGTCACATTCCTCATCATATGGCACACTAATTAAAAAAATAGAAAAAATTTAAAGGAAAAATATTATGGCTAAAGATGATTTACTCGGCGCTTCTTTATGGGATGCGTACTCAAATAAAGTAACAACTTTGATGAACAACCCCCAACACCAAGGAGAGATTACTCCTGAAGAAGCTGAAGCACACGGAAACAAACTTATTGTTGCTGACTTTGGTGCTGAGAGTTGTGGTGATGCGGTAAGACTTTACTGGGAAGTTGACCCTAAAACAGATAAGATCGTAAACTCAAAATTTAAATCTTTTGGATGTGGTACTGCTATCGCATCATCTGATGTAATGACTGAACTCTGTATCGGTAAAACAGTACAAGAAGCTGTTAAGATCACTAACATTGATGTTGAAAAAGCACTTCGTGATGATCCGGATACTCCGGCAGTTCCACCACAAAAAATGCACTGTTCTGTAATGGCATATGATGTTATCAAAAAAGCGGCTTCACTATACCTTGGTGTTGATGAAGAGAGCTTCGAGAATGAGATCATCGTTTGTGAATGTGCACGTGTTTCACTTGGTACTATTCAAGAGGTTATTCGTTTGAATGATCTTAAGACTGTTGAAGAGATCACTGACTACACAAAAGCAGGTGGTTTTTGTAAATCTTGTATCAAACCAGGTGGACATGAAGATAGAGAATACTATCTAGTAGACATCTTGGAACAAACTCGTAAAGAGATGGATGAAGAGAAAATGAAAGCTGCTGCTGATGCACAAGCTGCAGGTGCAGGTAACTTTGAAGATATGACACTTGTTCAACAGATCAAAGCAGTTGATGCTGTAATTGATGAAAATGTTCGTCAGTTCTTGATCATGGACGGTGGTAATATGGAAATTATCGACATCAAAAAAGATGATGATTATATTGATATCTATATCCGTTATTTGGGTGCATGTAATGGATGTTCTTCATCTGCTACAGGTACGCTCTATGCGATCGAATCAACTTTAAAAGAGAAGCTTTCTCCTAAAATTAGAGTTTTACCGATCTAATTGAAAAACAGTTCTGATTCTCAGCTTGACTGAGAATCGACTTCTTGATACAATGCTTTCATGTATGAAGATCTTTATGAAAAAATTACTGATGCTTTGGTAAATGATGGTTTTATCATCATTGAAGATGCACTAAACGCAGCACTTGCTCACAAACTCTTTCTCCTTGCAAAAGATAATACCAACTTTAAAACAGCCGGTCTCTCAACTGCCTCTACAGTAGATACAAATAGACGAAGAGATAAAATAGCATGGATAGATGCCAACAGCGATGCAACAAAAGAGTACCTTGATTTTGCACAAGGATTACAGGAGTATCTAAACAGACATCTTTATCTTGGTTTGAGCTACTATGAAGCACATTTTGCACGATATGAGAAAGATGATTTTTATGAGAAGCATCTTGATGCTTTTAAAAACTCTAAAAATCGTGTTGTAACGACTGTCTATTATTTAAATGAAGAGTGGGAACAAGAGAATGGAGGGATGCTTGTGATTTATGACAAGGATTCGCAAGAAATAAAAAGAGTTGTGCCTAATGCTAATACTTTGGTGATATTTATGAGCGAAGAGTTCCCTCATGAAGTATTGCCGGCAAAAAAAGAACGCTACTCTATTGCAGGATGGTTTCGAGTTGATAAAAATTGACAATATAGACATTGAACCATTACAGGTTTATAAAGAGCTTCGAGAAGCTGCGTTTAGAAGTGACAGAAGTTTTATAGCAGACTCTCCCAAGGTTGTGAATCTTCTGCTTGAGAGTGATATTGAGGTCAAAAGCATCTTGGCTACGCAAGAGTATTATGATGAGTTTGGCGCGCTTGTAAAGGCGAAGAAGATACCAAAGGTCTATCTAACAACAAAAGAGCAGATGGGTAAGATAGTAGGTCACAAGATCCATCACAACTGTATGATGCACGGTATCCGTCCTGATGATATTGGGCTAAACGCAGTGGGTGAAAATATTTTGATGCTTGACAATATCACATCAAGTGAAAATGTCGGTTCGATCGCGAGAAGTGCTTCTGCGCTCGGAGTCGATACCTATCTTTTGCCAAAGTCATCTCCTCACCCTTTTAACAGACGTGCACTACGTGTCTCGATGGGATATGCTCATATGCTAAAGATTCATGTCTATCAAGATATCTTTGCAACGATTCAAACTCTAAAAGAGCGAGGATACAGGATCTATGCAGCCGAGGTAAGCGATGATGCAACGATGCTTCGTGATCTCCAGCCTGCACAAAAGTGGGTACTTATCATGGGTCATGAGGGCAGAGGAATCGCACAAGAGATCTTGGATGAATGTGATGAGATCATAACGATTGAGATGCAAGATGGAGTGAAAAGTTTTAATGTCGGCGTGGCAGCTTCTATCTTAATGTATACGTTAAGAAAAAATAATTTTTAATAATTATTTGTGATATAATCAATTTCAAAGAACAGCGAGAGGGTATAAAGATGAATAATGTATACTTGGCAAGACAGCCAATCATAGATGTAAACGCAACGATTTGTGCTTATGAGATTCTCTATAGAGATATGAATAAAGAGAGCGTAATTACGGGTGACAGATATGCCAGTGCCGCAGTTATCAGTAATGTTCTAAATAAATTTGGAACAAAAGCACTACTCGAAGATAAACGTGGATTTGTAAAGATAGATGAGAAGTTTTTACTCAATGACATCATCTTCTCTGTACCCAAAGAGTTTTTTGTTTTTGATCTTCTAGAATATGTCGAGATGAATGATAAAGTTATTGATCGGATAAAAAAACTCTATAAACAAGAGTATATTTTAGGACTTAATGATACAAAACTTGATGCAGCTACTTTTGAAAAATATGCAGATATTTTAAAATACCTCTCTTTTTTTAAGCTTGATTTTGACAAAGGTCTAGATGCTGATATAGCAAAAAACATTAAAAAGCTTAAAAGTTACGGCATACAGATTATTGCTAGTAAGGTTGAAGACCATGATAGTTATGAGCATGCCAAGGAGCTTGGTGTTGACTGTTTTCAAGGTTACTTTTTTGCAAAACCAAAAATACTTGAAAATGCGAAGTATGAAGCTGCACAGTTTGATGTTTTAAAACTATATAATCTGCTGATGCAGGATGCAAGCATCGAAGAGATCACCACTGCGTTTGAAAAGAGCCCTGAAATCACACTACAGCTTTTACAGTTTATAAATTCTGGTGCATTTCACTTTCGTAATAGAATATCATCGATTCAGCAGGTGATTACGCTTATGGGTCGCATGACACTTGCCAAATGGCTGATGCTGATGATATATTCAAAATCATTGTCTAAAAATAAAAACCATGAGCCTCTTATGCTTATGGTACAAAACAGAATAGAGCTGATGGAATTGATACTCAAGGCTATTGAACCAAATGTGAAGAGCGAGAGACTTGGTGAGGCATACCTTGTAGCTGTACTTTCTCTTATCGATACTATCTTCTCTATGCGACTTGAAGATATATTGGAACGTATCAATATCTCAGAGAGTGTAAAAGATGCATTACTAGATCATAAAAATGTTTTTGGAGAGATCTTACGAGTTATTTTATATATTGAAAACTCTAACTTCAAAGGTGTTGCACAGTTCGAGCGAGACTACTCTTTAGCACCTGGAACCATTCAAGATCTCGTGGTCGGTGCGATCGAGAATGTCAATAAATTTAATCACCCACAAGAGGCTTAATGAAATTTTCACAACTAAAACTCCCTACGGAGATGGTACAAAACCTAGATACACTCGGATATAAAGAGATGACCGCTGTTCAGGAGGCTTCTCTGCCTTTGATAATACAAGGTGACGATGTCATCGCAGAAGCAAAGACAGGAAGTGGCAAGACCGCTGCGTTTGGAATAGGTCTACTTAACTCTCTTGATGTGAAAAAGTTTCGTGTGCAGTCTTTGGTCTTGTGTCCGACAAGAGAGTTGGCCGATCAGGTAGCAAAAGAGCTTCGCCGTATAGCCAAGTTCAAACATAACATCAAGATACTGATGCTTACCGGTGGTGAGTCTTTTGGCAAACAGCTCGGTTCACTTGCACATCAGGCGCACATTATAGTAGGGACTCCGGGACGTGTTTTAAAACATCTCAACAAAGAGAGTCTTGATCTCTCAAACCTCAATACTTTGGTTTTGGATGAAGCGGACAGAATGTTGGATATGGGGTTCATCGAAGAGATAGAGAATGTTTTGAGCTTCGCACCAAAAGAGCGACAGACACTTCTTTTTTCTGCTACTTATGATGATGAGATACTACAGATAAGCAAACGAATCCAAAAAGATGCAGTGAGCGTAAAGACAACGACGACAGAGGTGAAGAACAAGATCGTTCAAGAGTTCTATGAGACAAATGACAAAGTACGAACGCTCGTAAACATACTCGCTTCTTACAAACCTCAAAATGTCATTGTTTTTACAAACACCAAAGTAGA
>Ga0256843_1000308_pt1 | contig 42319 bp, 28 predicted proteins | sample AlvinellametaG_FD_191572 | JGI IMG/M metagenome (GOLD analysis project Ga0256843, IMG submission 191572) | Pompeii worm associated microbial communities from hydrothermal vent at the East Pacific Rise, Pacific Ocean - Alvinella | ecosystem: Host-associated > Annelida > Integument > Unclassified ...
GGCATAACCGTACCCATACCAAGTCGGCCCCATATAGATCGTAGCCAGACTTAAAAAGGTATTGAGCACAAAAAAGGCAATGCTTAACCACATGGCCTCCGTTCTCCTATCCAGATAGAACAAAATAGCCAAAACCGACATAAACCCAAGTTGCAGTAACGCCCCCACCGTCAAAACATAAAAAAGGTTCAAGTAGAGCACAGGAATTTTCAAAACGGCAAAAAGGGTCGGCGCAGCCAGAAAAATCAGTATATCCACAATGCCCTGATAGACAATAATCTCGCGAATGGCGTGACGTACCGTCTCTACCATCTCATTGCGATAGTGCTCAATCAGTCCCAGTGTACCGTCTTTAACCACCGCGTTGAAGTAGTGCTCATACTTTTCGGCAAAATCGGCTTCCAGTCGGTAAAAGAAGATCGCCATACCGGGCAAAATAGAGAGATAGGCGATAAAAATGGGCAGATCGTACACCACCGAGGCGTGAATTTTGCCGATCACGGGATTGCCTGTTAGCGGGTGGGCCCAAAAGACAAACTTATCGCTCCAGGCACCCAGGTTGTAAAAAAGGCCGGCGATACCGATACGCCAGTAAAACTTCTTTCTGTTAAAAAAGCCAAAGTGCATAAACCTCGGCGCACCATACTCGCGTATGATATAGATCATTAATAAAAGCAGTAACAATACATTACCGGCAATAAATATGAGCAGTAATGTATGTAAATCCCCCGGAAACAACCACGCCGCCAAAGTAATAAGCCCGTAGCTGACAAAATAGGCGGCCACCACCCCTTTAAAAAACTTCAAACTGGTGGCTATCACATTGGAAAGCCACACCCCGCAAAGCACCAAAAAAACGGTTGCCGCCTCCAGATAAAAGAGCGAATCCATATGGGGGAAGACCCAATACAGCGCCAGCCAAATAAAGGGAAGCCCTGTTAACCAGGTCACGAACAGAAGGCCAAAATAGCTGGGTAAAACCTCCTCACGCTTACCGGCATAGATTAAGTCGGCGATATAGCGTGTATAGGGAAGTTGTACAAATCCGGTAATAATCAAACTTGAAGCCAGTGCGATGGCATAGGTGATGACAACCTGAAACTGCACCGTGTGTGTCGCGCTTTTAAAAGTGGCCACATTGATAAAGCCCACCGCCACGATGGCCAAAATAGAGATCACCCACGGGCCGGAGCTAAGCAACCCCGCGTAGGCGTACATTTTGCCTAAAGAGAGCAGACTCCCTTTTTTTAGAACCTTCCTTAGCTCAAAGCCGATGCCCGCCATGGCTCTCCTTTTTCAAATAGCGGTCATAGATGGTATCGTAGTGCTCTAAAAACTGGTCTTGCCGATAGTAGCGCCTCACCCGTTTCAAACCACAGCGTTGCGCCTCTTTCCATCTTTTATGGTCCGTTAAAAACCGAACATACTCACTCGCCAAATCCGACGGATTGGCAATGCCTGTAACGGCACCGGCGGCGCCGATGGCCTCATCCTCCTCATCGATCCCGCCGTAAATCAGGTCTCGGCAACTACCCACATCCGTGGCCACGCAGGGTACACCGGCGGCAAACCCCTCCAAAATCACTAGCGGCATCCCCTCGCTGATGGATGTAAGCGTCAATAACCCGGTTTTGGGCAAAATATCGTGAATTTTTTGAAACCCCAAAAACTTCACGCACCCCTCCAATTTCAACGCCTCGACCATTTGGCGACATTCGGCGGCGTATTCGGGGTCTTCATCATCCGGTCCTACAATCCACCCCTCAATATCGGGCAGTTCATCGGCGGCGATACGCATGGCCCGGATAAAAGTTTTAATATCCTTTATCGAAACCACCCGTCCAATCAGTGTGACCACTTTGGGTACCGTTGCCTGACGCTTGTCAACTAGCGCGCCAAGCCCTTCGACATCGACACCGTTGGGAATAACCCGGGTTTTCTCTTCCGGCGCGCCAAAGGTGATCTGCACATTCTTGGCCCCGCGATAGAGTGAAAAGATTTCACTGGCCCGTCGATAAGCCATACGGGCGATGCGCTCAAAAAATCGGATCCAAAGCTCTTTAATATAGTTCATCTCCTCAGCCTGGGCCAGCAAAGAGAGTTTATGGTAGCTGATCCACTCCGCCGTTAACAGGTCAATCTTGCGCTCTCTTGTATAGATACCGTGTTCTGTCAACAAAAAGGGCACGCCGTTTTGATAACTGCCCAACGTACCGATCATCCCCGCGTATCCGGTTGAGGGGGCATGAAAAAGACCCACCTTGGGAAAACCGGCCACAATATCGGCTATCACCCAAATGGGTCGATGCATATTGCGTACACTCCAAAAATACTCAATAAAGGGCATTTCGGAAGCTTTTTCATAATAACGACGCCGTACAAACTGCCATATCTCTTTGGCATGCAAAAAGTGATCAAAGGTCAGCGACTTTTGAAAAAAATCCACCGAATGCATCAATGCGGGCAATTCGTCACGATTGGTATGAAACTCGTCGTGCAAAGCTTCCAACGCCTGCATCGCCGAAGAAGAAACCGAAAGTTTTTTGGGCGCGGGATCTTCCGAGCTCATAAAAAGATAGTGCACTTCCAGATGGACCAGGTTTGAAGGCAGATCATATTGTATATCGCCGTAATCCTCTTTTCTGGAGCCGATAAAACAGATCCCAAAACGTTTATGGGGCAGTCCGGTAATAAGTTGATGAATCCATGAAGAGACCCCCCCTTGACATACGGGTATGTCCCCTCGGCCAAAATCATCACATCCACTTCATCGGCTTTAGGTAAATGTTTGGACATACCCTACTCCCCTTTCCACAACATGACAACCGGATAGAGTTGAATGCTGTAGTGCAGTTCATTATCGTCATGGATCATAAGCGATCGAACGGTACGGTAGTTTCCTTGTCGAAAAAAGATCTCCGCCAAATAAGGGGCCACCACGCCGTACTGGGCGGGATCACTCTCAAGCACATAAGCAAACTCCCTTTGTGCCGACTCATCCATCTTCTTGTGAAGATAGACCCTGCCCAGCAACATATGCATGGCAATATTGTCGTAATCGTTTTTTAACACATACTGAATAAAACGCAACGTCTCTTCAATCAGAAAGTGCTGGAGCGTCTCATCGGCCAACTCAAAATAGACAAGATCCCAATAAAGACGGGCCAACTCCTTGGCCGCGGCCATCTTTTCGCGTTTGTGTTTTCCCTTTTCAAAAATCTGACGGTAGCGGTGAATTTGGCTGTTGATACGCTTTTCCATCTTATCGATAATAGAGAACGAAAAGAGGCGTACCTCATCCTCTTTGTCGCTTAAAGCCTGTTTGATAATCGCCAAATGGGTGCGGTTGATCTGTGACTCCAGGGCAGAAAGCGCATGAATTTTGACATTGGCGGGCATATACTGTTTATTCAGCAAAATACTCAAAGCTCCCTCCCCAAAAGTCCGACGGGCAACGGGAAAGCTTAAAATCAACTCATCCAGATCGATATTGTGTGTCCCTCCCCGTACCAGTTTGGTTTTGCTCCTTCTTAGCATCAACGCCACCGCAAAACTAACCACCACGCCAAGTACAGGAATAGCCGCCCCCATCAGAGCAAAAAAGGCAATCACGCGCCACCCTTGTTTACGATAGAGCCGGCCAACCGTCAAGCGCCCCACCAGCGCGGAGAAGAGGGCCGAAAGCAAAAGCACGACAACGGGCAAAACTTCAGCTTGCGCGATCACCGACTCCCTTTCCCCTCTAGATACTGGCGAAGCTGGGGCAACCATCGCATGGAGAAGATAACATGCGGGCACACCTCTTCATGCTCACGTTCCAGCCTCTTTTTGAGGCGGGACAAATACCCCTCCACCATCGCCTGGCCGGAGAAGGGAAGAAGCACCAAAATCACCTTCCCTCGCTCTTTGGTCTCTACCACATCCATCATATCCAGCGCTCTTAACCCCTTTTCAATATGTTGACGCAGTAGGGTATGGCTCAAATCGTTTTGACAATTAAAGGCGATAACGGAAGACTCCAGGCCGTAAGTTTTTTCGATCTTCTCAAGACGCTGAAACTCAAACGACATGGCTGAAGAGACCTGCTCAATCCTGTTACCAAACCGGCGAAGCCAACGGGCGCGAAGAAGTTCAAATCCAAAATACTCCAGCAAAACCGTCAAAGAGACCAGCGTATCTTTGTTAAAAGAGAGGAAAGGCATCTTGCCGATACAAAGCAATCCCTTAACCTCATCTTCAACCAATGCGGGAAGTACCGCTATATAACGACTTCCCGTATCCACGTCCCCGGAGACATAAACCGGCTCTTTTCGCTCCAGCGCCTCTTGAACCATCGGGTCATCTTTCTCAAAAAAAAGATCCTGCGTCGCCGCTTTGATATGCAACGCCCCATCCTCTTCTTTCCACGCGATAACCGCGGATTGAACCGAAAAATTCTTCTCAAAAAGGCTTAAGAGTTGCGCAAACGACTCTTGGGGCTCTTGAGCCAGTTTATTGCGAATCTCCCCAATGGCGTTTCGTAAGCTCATGGGTTTGATGACATAGTTTTTTTCCAGCTGATCGTGAGAGATCTTGAGCATATAAAACGCCGACGTCATCTCGGAAAACTTGCGACGCATATAGTCGCCTTTACTCTCCAACTGCTCTATGCGTCTTTGCCAATAGCTATGAAACTCGGCCATCAAAAGCGTCATGACGGCATAAACCAAAAAAGGCTTGAGGGCAAAAGTCTCATAACCGTACCACATTCCCGCCCCCAAGAGAGCCAAAAAGGGCAAACCGCCGGCATATCCGAAATAGAGCGTCACAACAGCCAGCGGAATAAGCATCAGCGGCAAATGGGAGTGGACAAAAAGCGGATCGCTTCCGTGCAACCAAAACGAAAGCCCTATCAAAAGCGCCGCCAACGCCAGCGACTCATACAAAGCCAGAAAAGTAAACCCGCGGTAGCGAAACAAACGTGCCCCTTCTGCTTTAATCTTTAAACATCTTCTCAATGACCGCCTGGGCCGTCGTGCCGATAGAGGCCCGCCAATAGTCGTTGCTTGACGCCGTGGCGCTCCAGAGAATTTTCTTGCTTTGACAATCGTGCAGAGTTAACTGCAAACTCACCGCCGGCTCGCCGTCAATACCGGTTTTGTAGCGCCATTCACTCACCCCGCCGTCCATGACGTAACGATCATCGACCATCTCGCAAGGATCCCCTTTTTTTCGCTTCCTAAACGCCTCTTTGACAGCAAAACCTTTGGCCCGTAACACGCCGGCCACCAGGTTGGCCGCCCGTTTGCCGGCTTCGGGTACGTCGGTGTAGTTGCGAAGCGCCAGAAGCGTCACGGCGGTGACATTGTGCTCGGCGCCCACCTGGGCAAAAGGTTTGCTCGCCACATACTCCTTGGTCGCACAACCGCCAAGCGCAAGCGCGCCCGCTATCAACATCCATCCGCTCTTTTTCCAGATTTTTTTCATCGTTCCAACATCTCCTTCATTAGATTCTGCGCCGTCGTACCGAGGGTAGCGTTCCCCCAGTCGCTGTCAGAGCCGGTCGCGCTCCAGACAGGTTTGGCGTTTTTGGTTTTGTAAAGGGTAAGCCGCAAGCTCACGGCCGGCTCGGCGTCAATGCCGTTTTTGTAGCGCCACTCGCTCACCCCGCCGGTCATAAAGTAGCGCGCGCCCGCTTTTTTGGCAATCTTTCGCGCTTTTTTCAAACTTTTGGGCGCCTTTTTGAGGTACGGATAGACCCGATACCCTTTGGCCTGTAAAACCCCCGCCATCAAATTGGCGGCTCTTAACCCCGCTTCGGGGGCGTCGGTATAGTTTTCAAACCGAAAGAGCACCACCCGGATATCCCGTTTGATCTGATAGGTCTCGTTGTAATCCTCATAGACTTTGGGCAATCCCTTGCGCGTAACGGAAATCTGGGCCGTCGTACAACCGGCCAGCCAAAGGGCCGCCGCCAAAAGCGTCCAAAGCCGTATCCACTCTCTTTTCATCCGTTCTCTCCCTAAAACGAGAAGAGCAGGCGCCCTTGAAACACCTGCAACATCCCGTCATACTCGTCCGTATCTTTCGGATAGGCCAAAACATAGTTAAACATCAACCGCCACTCCGGCGTCATGTACCAGTTAAAGGCGAAGGTATAATCACTCTGACTGCCTCCCTGCTCATCTTTGTCGTTTAGATCGATATGCGCATACCGAAACGCCACCTCCATATCACCCAGCCGACGCAGGGGACGAATACGGCCAAACGTCGCCGTCTTTTTGCGAAAACGGCGCCCCTGACCCTCCAAAAAATAGCCCGCCTGCACATAGTAACCGCTATAACGGTAATCCCCTTTGCGCGCGTAAATATCCATCATAGTATATTCACCCTGCACATAGGCTTTTTTATACGCCGTATAGAGCTCTACATTGGCCCGATCCACATGATCGACATGCTTGATCTTGACCGAGACATACTTGTGATCATCCAGATCGGACTCTACCGACTGGTTGATTTTGATCTTGTCATCCCTGTAATTTTGCCGCATCCACGCGCCGCCGATCATCATAGTCCGGTTTTTGGAGGCTTTATAGGTCAATGTGGCCCGTGTACCGAAACCGGGATGATCCTCTTTACCGTCCAAGCGCTCATCCACCGAACGGCTAAAGGCGTGTACAAAGAAATTGCCGTACACCTTTTTGGCGATCTTCCCGGCAGTCAGGGCCTCCACGCCCAGCTTACGGTTTTCGGCGTAAGCCTCGGCTAAAGAGCGCTCCATAAAGGTAAGATATTTAGAAGAGGTGTACCCCTCCAGTGAAAAGGGAATCTTGATGTTTCCCGCCTTCAGGCGCCAATAGGGCTTGCCTTTTTTGTCATACTGGGCACCGATATAAAGGTCTTTGTAGTGATTAACACCGGTTACGCTATACTCAAGCTGGTAAAAGAGCGCGTCATCCCAAAAACTCCCCTCATGAAAGAGGCGTATCCGACGAAAGTCGTGGTCAAAATATTTGTCATCCGCCTCATCCACGTATGCCGCGTCATAGCTCACCTGTCCCCCGAAACGGTAACGGTAATCCCAGGCGCCGCCCGGATGAGCCCGCAAGGCGCGCAGATAGTCCTGATAGCGAAAATGGGGCGGTCGGCGCCTAACATAGCGGATCTTTTCATGTTTGGGTTTATCGGAGGGGACGTCGAATCTATCTACCGCCTCTTCCTCGGGTACACTCTTTTCAAAATCGTTCAAAAAACGGGCTACGCCCTTTTCTTCCGTCCCAGCCTGAGGCCCCTCTTCTTTCACCGGCACGGTTTTGGCCTCCTGTGTCGCATTGCGATCACGGTTTTGGACATTGGACTCAACAGCCACACCCGTTGCGTTTTGATCAAACCGGTAGCGGTAGCTGGTCACCACATCCGCCCCTTTGTAAGTCTCCAATAGGGCTTCTTGCCTCTTTTTGGCAGGCGCGAAACGGCTGTAGCACCCGCACCGTACCGTCACCGCCCTGCCGATTCGCATGACTTTGCAATCTTTGGGCCACCCCCTTTTTAAAAGGGCATCTTCACGAGAGAGCGGCAAAGAGAGCAACTGCACGCTGTAGCAGGTCGGTGCCGCCTGCGCCGCTATAAGGGTCGCAGACATGAGTAGCCACCGTTTCACAATCCCCCCTTGTTAATCATATAGTAAGTCGCCGGTTTGTTGGGTTTTTTGCCGTTATCATCCACTATCAGCAAAGCCGGCGCGCCGCTGTGGCGAAGTACCACCGTGACCCCTTCGGCAAAGCCAAGATCGGGCGCGTCTTTTATCCGCTTCAGGCGATGGCGCCGCAAGTCGTAAAAGTAGAGTCCAAAACTCCCTTTACGTTCATCCACACTCCCGGCCAAGACCCAAAATCCATGACGTTTGTCATCATAGCAAAGCCCGCGCACCCCCCGACCGTCAAGATCAAGAAAGAGCGGCTCTCCAAAAAGAGGTTCCGCCCCCTTTATGAGCACTTCCCTCGGGTTTTCCACGGCAATCAAGACCGCTTTTTGAGATTGCAGGGGGGAACGTAATCCAAGCCAAAGACGCTGGCTTTCGTTTTCATAGGCCAACCCTTCAATATTCAAGGCGCTTTTTAAAAGCGGCGACCGGGTAAAAAGAGCGGGGAATCTCTTTTGAAGGCTGGCTTTCAAACCGTTAAAGACCCACGCCCGTTTCACGGCACCGTCCTCATACTCAAAAACCAGCAGTTTTTGGCGTTTGGGGCTCTCTTTATTCTCCCTATCCGGCGAAAAGGAGGTTGTCAGGTACACCAGGCTCCCGTCCGCCGTCGCCCCTTCCAGGTCATCGACACGTTTGAAAAGCTTTTTGTATTTTTTTGGCACATAGAGGTTGCCAAGCTCAACCAGTTTGCCCTCCTCATCAAACTCCACCAGTTTCAATCCCTTGGCGCTGTTTTCATCCTCCACCAGCAAAACCCTGCCGTCCGGCAGTGTGACTGCGCCGGAGGGCTCAAAAATATTGTAAAACGTACCCTTTTTATAAAAAATCTTACCGCTTACCAGCGGATAATAGGCGTTTTTTTCCACAAACAAAAGGGCGTTGATCACCATGGCCGCGCTCACCATCAAACCGGCCGAGAAGAAAAGATAGGCCCGCTTGAGCCAATAGTATTTTTTGTCAATTTCCGAGCCGAGGATATGCAGATGGTGAATCATCTCCTCCTTGGTCTTGCGCGCGCTTTTTAAAATGGCTTTTACCCGCTTCTCATACTCCGGCGGCGAGAGATGGACCATATCCTGATAATAAAGAAGCGAAAACTGCTCTTGGAGGTAGTCTTTGGGCACAATCTCCTCTTTTCGCCTGGGTTTGAGGGCAAAAACCGCCAAAATGATGGAGATAAGCGACGTGACAATAATGGCCACAAACGCCCGTGTCATGGCAGGGCTGTGAATAATCAGGCCCGAGGCGGTGACGCTGACGGTTAGTATAAAGCCGTTAATGGAGATTAAGATCCCCGCCTTGTTATCCGCCAGTGAAGTAAGGTCCAGGTTGGAGCGCAGACCGTTTCTGAAAAAGGTGCTGGCCAACCGGTTATCGGAGCGTTTTTTCTCTTTTTTTTCACTCTGCTCAACATTGATTTGCATTACTTTGATCCAATTGTAAATTCCAACACCCCAAAATAGACTGTATCATTGGGGCCTTCATACACATCAAAAGCTTTTTGATAATGGGCGGGGTTGTCCCGTTCTCTTGCGATCACTTCCATAAAATAGCGGCCCGGCCCTACCTTTCTGCCCGTCTCCCAACGCACCGTCTGATTCGCAATCTTTAAAACCGATCCATCCAGCCCTTTTTGATCAATAATCGGATGTTTAAACGCAGGATTATCCGCCACTCTGACATCATAAACCACTGCATCGCCCTCTAAATCAATCGACTCTTCCCATTTTAAAATCAAGCCGTCATCATAACTCACCTCTTGCCAAAACGGCATAGGATAGCCCACTCTTGCAAAAAGCAACTGCACATTTTGGTCAATGCGAGGTATTAAAAGATTATACTCTTTTTGCCAACGGTCATAGGTTAAATGGGCCGAATCGGGCAATTTACGAATTCTGGGTTCGACAATCGGACGATACATTCCCATTCGCGCCGCTACGGAAGCGGAGTTAATAATCTGGTGAACCTCTTGTACCCGCGCGAGTAGATCTTGGCGATTTTGGGCAATAGAGAGAAACTTACGGTGAAGCGGAATGCCCCAGTAAAGCGAATACCCCCACTCCCACTCGGGAGATTTGTGAATATCACGGCTGGCACCGTCATAATCCCAGGGAATAAAAAAGAATTTTTTTGAGTCTTTGGGATTATAAAGGTAGAAATTCTGGTTAATCGTATCCCGGTTACCCGTTACAAAGTTAACGGCCAACCAGGTCAAATAGTTCTCCCTGTCAAAATAGGTATTAAATACCTTCATAAACTCACCGTCGCTTTTGGCACGCTCTATAGCGGCCAACATCCGGGCAACATTTTTATGATTTTTACCGTTTTGTATCTCCAAATGGGCATTAAAGGCTGATTTGTTCACCGGCTTACCGTCACTATCTACCGCCATCTCCGGCAAATTCATAAACGCGAAATCCTGCGCCTTATAGATTCTCCCGTCTATCGGCAGACCCCGTCTGGCGAGATAGTGCGCGTCAACCCTCTCAATATGGGTAAACAGCCCGTAATATTTCCCGTCTATATCCATATCAAAAAATTTGGTTCGCAATGAATTGAACCCCGGAACATCCACAAAAAAATCAAAAAAGAGCTTATTCCGCATACGGGTACGGTCATAAGGATGTTTATTTAACTGGAGCGTCGCTTCTCCATTGTAAGGGGCACTATCGTCTCCTACAGGATCCAATTTAATACGAAAAGATTTTTGAGGCGCTTTACGGGTCGATTTACCTTTTTGGCTCATACGCCCGGTCAAATCAAAAATATTATTATCTACCAGGCGTAATGAAACCTGAATTTGCGGTTTATAATCATCTTCCGGGTTAGTGTCGTGCTTAATATCATCCAACGTACAAGGACGGGGAGGCGCGGATAAATTGTTAAAGGGGCGGCACATTAAAGGATTGGGTTTGGGAATTGAAACGGACACGGATGCGACACTCACCGCCGAAGGGTCTTCATACAAAGCCGGATTGTCCACCAAATAGCCGCTGTCACCGCTTTTATTGTTATAACTGCCGCAGGCGGCCATCAACAACGCAACGGCAATGGCTAACGAACGCGTTTTCAGCATCCAAATCCCCTCACTTCATTTAACCATAATAAAAAAGTAAACCAATATGAACGGCTCTCTTGCTTCAAAGTATCGATTGGTTAATCTATTATAACCATTTTTGACTTAAAAAACTAAAAATGTCAAAAAATAACGCCTACGAAAGTTTTCTTTTCATCAAAGTTATGAGATCTTGTGAAGCTTATTAGGGAGATGGTATAATGTTTTTTTTCTTTTTAAAGATATAAAATCAAACACAAACATCACCAATACGAAAAGTTATAAAGAACCAAAACATGCCAATCATTTACGAACCCAACTCAAAAAGAAAAGCCCATCGCGTGCAAGTGCCTCTCACCGTTTTGGTTGAGGGAGAGAGGTGTCAAACCGCCGATTGGTCGATGACAGGGGTAGGTCTTATCGGCTTAAAGAGGGACTTTCGCCCGGACGAAGAGGTGCAAGCCTCTTTGATCTTACCGCTGGCCGAAGCCAAGATCGAACTACCGGTTACCCTCCACTTCAAAAACGAGCGTAAAAGCGTAAACGGAGAGAAGATCAAAGGGTTTGCCTTCGCCCATATAAGCGAACGTAACAAAAAGGTTCTTAAAGAGTTTTTGGAACAAGCCATTGAGGGCAAACTCGACCACACCGACACGCTTTTGGATATCTATCGGGAGCCGGTCATCAACTCCCCGCTTCAAGCACCGGTCGTATTGGCGGATGAGGAGCACGAAAAGCTCAAAAAATCGTTTCATCGCCGCTCTATGCTCTTTTTGGTATCCGCCCTTCTTCTCTTTCTTACCGTCGGCGGCACTATTTTTTATAATATGCGCTACCTGCACGAAACCGTCGGAACCGTTACCGGCAATGTCCTCCCTATCCACGCACCCGTCGCGGGTAAAGTTGCGAAAGTAACCGTCAAAGAGGGCCAAAGCGTAACGCCGGGCACCCTGCTCTTCTTGCTGGACGACACCCTCATACGTCAAAAAATCGCCTCTTTGCAAGCGAGGTTGGAAGAGGTACAAAAAGCCATCACCCTCACGCAACCTAACGAGCGCACCGTTTCTCAACCGTCCCACCTTAGCCCGGATGTGCCCATGCCTGCCGAGATACCTTTACTACGGGAAAAACTTATGCAACAGGAGCAGGCGTTGGCCGATGCCAAAGTGCTTTTTCAAAAGCATCTCATCGATAATACAGCCCTTCAGGCCCTTCAAGATCAACGCGACAAAACTTCGGCCAAACTGCAAACCCTTTTACAACGCTATCATTTGGCCCGCCAACGTCTTAGCGTTTCCCTTCCCGTTAAAAAGCCGGATCCCACCCGTCTTCTTGGCACCATCACCAATCTAAAACTCAAAATCGCCGACGCCAAACGCGATCTGGAAAACCGACGCATCTACAGCCCCGCAGGAGGGCAAATTTATGCGTTAAACATCAAACCGGGCGAATGGATAACCCCTTCACGGGCCGTCATGGCCATTCAAACTCCCGCGCGTCCCTTCATTCTGTGCCAAGTTCCCAGTCAGGTCGCTTCCGATCTTAAAATCGGAATACCGGTAGAGTTCTACTCCCCCTCTTTGCAACAGAAATTTAAAGGCACCGTCAAGGCCATCGGAGAACTGGCTATCAATCCCTCCGCCACGCCAGAAAGTGAGATCGCGTATAATATGGTGCCCATCAAAATTGAGCCGACCAACCCGCTCACTCTACCGCTTAATGAACGGGTAAAAGTTTGGATTCACCGTCCGCTCGATCTCTTTTCAAGCTTTTAAACCATGGTTAAGCGTTTTGGTCGACTCTTTGCGCTTAAATCATACATTGCGCCGCTTCTGTTTTACGGGAGTTTGGCCACGCTTATTATCTACTGGGAGTGGCCCTATGTCAAAGAGGTTAAGCATGGGGTCTTGATAACTATCGGCCTTTTTGTCGCCTGGCGATACGGTTGGATGGTTCTTAACTATCTTCGGGCATTCATCTACGCCACCTACTATTATCCGCACCTTCAGCGACAAATACGTACTCTCCCTTTGCAGAAGCGCTACCCAGATCATATCTATTTTCTGATTCCCTCCTATAAAGAGGAGCCGTGGATCAGCGCCGAGACGTTTCGTTCTATCATGAGCGAACTGCAAACCGTTCCCAGTCATGCCACACTCATCGTCTCAACCTCGGGCGATCCCGCTGAAGAGGATATTATTTACCAAACCTGCCGGGCCCACCTGGCGTTTAAAAAATGTGAACTGGTCTTTCAAAAACAGTCTCACGGCAAACGAATCGCCATGGGGCACGGTCTTAGAGCCATCGCGCGCCGATTTCATAAAAAGCCCGGAGAGAGTTCCGTCACCGTCATGATGGACGGGGACAGCTATTTAGAGAAGGGGTTTTTGCAAAAAACCCTGCCCCACTTTAGCATTGACCCGTCACTGGGCGCCCTCACGACCAATGAGACCGCCTATATCAAGAGCCGCTCTGGCTGGTATCGTGACTGGTTTGCGCTTAAATTCGGCCAACGCCATATTCTTTTCCAATCCCATGCCCTCTCCGGCAAGGTTTTGACCCTTACCGGACGCCTCTCTATCTACCGAACCAACCTTATTGTCGAAGAAGGATTTATCTCTCGTATCGAAAACGATACGATCACTTCGCCCCTTCACGGGAAATTTCGCTTCCTAATGGGCGACGACAAGAGCACCTGGTATCACCTGCTTGCGCATGGAACCCGCATGATCTATGTACCTGACGCCGTTTGTTACTCATTAGAAAGCAGAGACGGCGGTTTTTTTGAGATCAGCAGGTCTCTCTCCTACCGCTGGTACGGCAACACGTTAAGAAACTCCATGCGCGCCCTTGCGCTTGGACCTCAACGTATCGGAAGTCTCTTTATCTGGTGGGCCGTTTTGGATCAGCGTATCTCTATGTGGACCTCCTTGGTGGGCATTACCGGCGCCGTTACCCTGGCCCTTTTTCAATCTTTCCATTACCTTATATTTTACATCGGTTGGATCACCTATATACGCCTTTTCCAGATGGGTGTTATCACGCTTGGCGGACACCCCGTCTCATGGCGTACGCTTCCGCTCATGCTCTACAGTCAATGGATCGGCGCGCTGGTAAAAATCAAAGCGCTCTATCACCTTAATGATCAAAAGTGGTCCAAAGGCAAGACCGTCCAACACGCCCAGGATGCTATCGCGCCCATTCGCCATCCTCTTTTTGCTTTTATGCCCGATATGATGATGGTAACCAGTTTTATCTTCTTTATTTATATCATTCTTTTAACCCACCACGCCGTCTCTCTCCCGCATCTTCCCTTCTTTTCACCGCTCTACGCGGATGCCAAACGTCCCACGCATATTGACGCGCTCCGCTACGACATCATACCTAATGACCACCGTGACGACGCGCCGGCACTGCAAAAACTGATCCAAAACGCGCCCGATAACGCCGTCATTCACCTACCTGCCGGAACATTGGATCTTTATTCGCCTCTTGTCATTCGCCGCAGTCATATCACTTTAGAGGGAGCGGGAAAAGAGAAAACCCGTTTGCTTTCACACCTCACCACCCAGGCCCAAGCCGTTATCTCCATTGAGGGTAAACGGCTCCATCGAATCGGCACACTGCTTAAGAGTACGCAAACAGGCGATACCGTGATAGAGGCAAACCTTACCCAAGCGCCCCTCTCTCCTTGGCTTTTACTCAGACAACCCAATGACGACGCTTTTTTGAGCCAACTCGGGTCTCGTCGATGGCATAAACGCTATCCCTATCTGCGTCAAGAGATTGTGCCCTATGTGCAAAAGCGGGAGCATCACATTCTATTGGGTCAACAGCTCCTCACCCCCTTGCAAAAACAAAAGAGCGAAATCTTCACGCTCTTACCCGTCACCCATGTTACCTTAAGAAAATTTACCGTTATCCAAGCTATTCCCCATCACCGTATAGAGGAGGCCCAATGTCGATATGAAAATCTTTTTCCTAACTACCGCGTCGATCTTATTCGCCTACAATGGACGGCACACTGCAAAATCAAAGAGCTTGTTCTTTTGCATGCCGGTCGCCATGCATTAAACCTCGATGGCAATTACGGCATTGAAGTCAAAGATATCACGGTAGACGGCGCGTGGAATAAAGGGAAAAAAGGGAACGGTTATATCAAAATCGCACGAACCTTCCATTCGATATTTGAAAATATCACGGCCAACCGCATTCGACACCTCACCATCCAGTGGAGCAGTGCCGGTAATCTCTTGAGCCGTTTGCATCTTGGCGTGGATATCAATTTTCACGGCGGATACTCCCATGACAATACCGTCACCGATGTAACCTTTCACATTCCTCCCTGTCACAGATGGCAAAAAGGAATTACCACCACCCCGCCGGATGCGCAATGGGCACCGCCGGACGGCCCCCGAAACCGAGTGGAGTCAGTCCGTTTCCAGTAGCGCCGAGGGCTCCTTTTGAGCCAGCAGGGAGAGGCTATACAGGTCGCTTAACGCCTCAAAACGCATCTCCATCAGTTCACGAAGCCGGTCCAAATAGCGGCTGACCAACTGCTCTTTGCGCCGGTACAATCCTCTCATATAGGGAGCGTACCGACTCTTTTCAATCTCCGTCAGCTCTTTTAACGAAAGCCCAATCTCTTCCAAACGCCTTTTCAAAGCCCTTATGCGTCTTTGATGATAGAGAAAATCCGCCCTTCGATCCTCAAAATCCTCACGACGCATCTTTTCCTCTTGCGTCTCTCTTTGAAGAATTTTGCCGTAATACAGGTTATCCAGCCGCTCCGTCTCATCATCGACAAAGAGCGGGATTTTGGCATCAAAACCGACAAGCGCTTGATCCTGATTGACATAAAGGTTTCGATATCCGGCATACAGGTTTAGCCGCAAACGGTCACCCCAACGCTCCCATAACGGTCGCATACGCGTCAGGTTCTGCTCATACCCTTTGGCAGGCGTCGGAGTACCAAAAAGCGATGCCGTGGGGCGTAACGTGACGCTCTCGCACCGGGCGAATAGACGCCAAACATTCAGGGGCATCTTCTCTCTCGTCTTCGCGTTATACCAGGCCAGTTTGTCTTCACTTTCGCGTAGCGATGCGTTTATATCACGCAGATCAAAGCGTGTCAACGCGCCTTCTTCATACGCCTTTTTCGCCTCTTTATATAAATAGCGATAAAAAGCGTATCTGATCCCTTCCATCTCTTTTTGCGCTTCATACCGATAACGCTTCAGCTGGCTTAAAAGTTCTCGCTTTCGCATAAACATCTCATATTTTCGATCGTTCCAGCGGCGCCACAACGACCGTTTGGCAATAAGTTCTCGCCGATGCTTGGCCTCCATATACCCGTCTTTAAAAAGATCCCACTCCAATCGTACATCATAGGAAGTATCATGGTTGATCGAGTCATATCCAAGATTGTTACGAATGTACCACCCGGTTTGCCACGCCGGCGAAGCAGGCTTGAAATCGGAGGATTCGGTGGGGTGGAATGAGAAAAGCTTCTTCTCTTTTGCGTCGCTTTTTAAACGCAATAGAAGGATGCTGTCTAGATCCAATCTTTTCTGCGCACCCTCCGTGACCAATCGGCTTTGCGAATCATCTAAGATAGGCGTTTTGGGTGGCTTGGGCAATATCCCGTGATAGGGCGTCGCCTTTTCACATTGGGTTAAGCGGGCCGAGGGGTAACGACTTTGAAGTAGAGGCAAAAGAAGCCTGGCCTCCTCCGCCTTCTCAAAGTGTCCCGAATAGACGCTTAAACGACCGTCTTTTTCCAATTTAAAAGAGCTCTCGGGCAAACGTTCCAAAACCTTTTTTATAGTAGGAGTATTCTCTTTTGTGTAAGCCCACTTCCCTATATAAAGACAGTAAGGCGCACCCTGCGCAAATCCAAACGCTAAAAAACTGAAAAACACAATTTTTTTCAACTCAAAACCTTGTTTTTTATAACAGTCTATATTATAATATTAAAGCGATTATATCAAAATCAAGGTAGTTTCATGAGGCACTTTTCAAAAGTTCAAAAAGCGACAACGATAGCGACTATGCTGTTTTTATCCCAGAATCTCTGGGGTAACTACTGCATCCAACTCTCATCCGCGCCACTTAGCCAAAAAGATATGTTAATCAGACAGGTTCAAAACGGTACATTTCACGGCCTTCCGCTTCTACGCGTCGAACAGCGCGGCGACCTGGCCGTTGTGCGCGCCGGTGACTTCCCGAGTTATTCACAAGCCATGCGTTATTTGGGCCAAGCCAAGGCCGTGCGTCCTGACGCGTTTGCCAGGCGATGTGAGATTGACACAAACAGCATCATCTATCAGGCCAATACAAATCACTATCATACCTATCAAAAAACAACCCGCCGCCATAGTCCGGTTCCTACACCACCCGAAATCGAAAACTATGTGAGTGAAGAGACTTATATGCGCACCCATCAAGGCGCACCGGAACCTCGGCTTAGACACTACAATGAAGAAGAGCCTCTGCGCTACCCGGACGCGTATCGCGCGCGACGTTACGAAAGGGCTCCCTATAGCGACCTACCGCCCCCCTACCCCCAAACCCGATCTGCCGTCCCGCCTAAAAATTTGCATGAAATAGAAGACCCTTACGCGCAAAATGAAGCCTACGGCGTGAGTCCTCTTAACAAACTGGCCTATGATCGAGACGCCAGAATGCTGGAAGAGTGCCAAAAGTGTTATGCCTACCAGAAAAAAGCGCCCGAAGCGCCCGCTACCATTCGACAACCCGCCCACCCCGCGCCTTCACGCCAATATCATCAAAACAGACAGGTGGTCGCTCCCGCCGATCAAACGGAACGTTATCGCGCGCCCCGTGAGTATCGCTATGACAACCGCTACAACGGCACCCATACACACCCTACCGTAGAAACAGGGTACAATGACAACAACTATGTCGGTTACGACGGCCGATACCCCCAAGAGACTCGACAACAGCCGACAAGAAACAAACCGACCGACACCAAAGATTTTTGGCTTCGCCAAATGAGTAAAGAGCTTGATTCTCAGGCGCTGAAGTAATTAACGGCATGAATCGTACATCTGTCTCTACCCGACAAGCCAAAAGAGAAGAGGAGAGCACCCCCCTCTCTTTCTTGGCACAAAACCCCATCATGAAATATCTGCTTTGGGGCGCGGTTTTACTCATTCTTTACATTCTGGTTAGCGCCCACTACAGCATTCAAACCCAAATGTTTATCGGCTATTTCGGCGTGGGCGTGGTTTTGCTGGTCTTGCCGTTTGAGAAACTGCCCAAGTGGTTGGAACTCTTTGTGAAAGCATTGGCCGTGGTGATAGTACTACGCTATTTATGGTGGCGTACGTTTGAGTCTTTAACCTATGAGGGCTTTTTCGACTTCATCGGTGCCATATTGCTCTATACGGCTGAACTATTTGCGATTCTTATTTACCTTCTTGGCATTTTTACGACCATCGATATTCTCAAACGGGAGAAAAAAGATCTCTCCGGCATACCGCCTGAGAAACTGCCCAAAGTGGATGTGCTTATTCCTACCTATAACGAGCCGCAAAACATTATAGAAAACACGGTGTTGGCCGCGTTGGCGCTGGATTATCCCAAAGATCGGTTCACCGTCTACCTCCTTGATGACGGCGGCACCGAGCAAAAACGCCGCGACCCCGATCCCGTTAAAGCCAAGGAGGCGCAAAAGCGACACGAGTCGCTTAAAAAATTTTGTGACTGGGTCGGCGCCGTTTATATGACCCGCGAAAAGAATGAACACGCCAAAGCGGGCAACCTCAATACCGCCCTCAAAAAGATCGACGGCGACCTGGTGCTGATTTTGGATACCGACCATATTCCCGCCAAACAGTTTTTGCAAAGAACGGTACGCTGGTTCATCGAAGATCCCAAAGTCTTTCTGGTCCAGACACCCCACGCTTTTTACAACCCCGATCCGATCGAACGCAACCTCTACATGGGCGATACCGCCATCAGCGAAAACGATATGTTCTATAAAAAGATTCAACTGGGTAACGACTTTTGGAACAGCGCTTTCTTCTGCGGCTCTGCCGCCGTTTTAAGACGCAAACATATCGATGAGCTGGGCGGAATTGCAGGTGAAACGGTCACTGAAGACGCAGAAACGGCTATTAAGCTTCACGACAAAGGATACAAAAGTATCTATGTGGATGAGCCGATGATTCGCGGCCTGCAAACCGAAACCTTCGAAGCGCTTGTTCTACAAAGAATCCGCTGGACCCAGGGCATGATTCAGATATTTTTGCTCAAAAATCCCATTTTTTCAAAGGGGTTACGTTGGTATCAAAGGCTTAGTTACACCGCCGCCAGTTTCTTCTGGTTTTTCGCCTATTCACGGGTTATCTTTTATATCGCACCCCTTTTGTATCTCTTTTTTGGACTCAAGATCTACAACGCCAACAACATGGAGATGGTCGCCTATGTCATTCCCCATATGCTCATGGCCATTCTCATGTCCTATTTTTTATATGCAAAAGTGCGTAACCCATTCTTTTCGGAACTATACGAAACGGTTCTATCGTTTTTCACCCTACCGGCGATTCTATCCGTTTTGAAAAATCCCAAGGAGCCCAAGTTTAAAGTGACACCCAAAGGGATTGAAACCATCGAGGATCATGTCTCAAACCTTGCAACGGTTTTTGTCATTCTCTTTACATTGGTAGCCCTTGGATTTGTCTTTGCAATCTACCGTTATATATACTATCCGCAAGAGACCGGTGTTATTCTTATGACATCGGCATGGAACCTTTTAAACTTTCTTCTGCTACTTGCCGCGTTGGGAGTTGTGAGCGAGAAGCATGAGTATCGACGATACGTGCGTGTTCCCCTGCAAACAAGAGCACGTATCATCTACGATAACCGAAGTTTATCGGGAATTATAGAAGACATTAGTGAAAAGGGGATCAACATCCGCCCCGATCGGCCGTCAGAAAAGATCGAACAGTATCTTAAGGAAGCCAATAAGATCACCATCGAAATCGCCGACATCGAAGGTGAACCTTTTGAAATACCGGCCAATTTTTTAAGAACTTACGGCTGGGGAGAACATATTATATTTGTTTTTGATGATATTTATCATAACATTCCCGTCAGGCAAAAGCTGATTCAGCTCATATACGGCAACACCACCAAATGGAGTGAGATTGAAAAGAGAAAGCCCATTATGAATCCGCTAAAAAGTTTCTTTTATATCGTACGGCAAGGCTACAAAAACGCCATGCTCAAGCAGGCTTATGCCGTAACATTTCACCAATTTAAAAACTACATCACAGGAAGGATATAACGTGAGAGCACTGCTACTCTTTTTCGCCCTACTACTCGGCCTTCAAGCCGGCCCGGTTGTTCCGCAACGCCCCATTGAAGTTGACACGACCCCGGAGGGGTATAAGGTTTTGCGTATTCACATGAATTACCTCAACCTCAACCGTAACACCATTCGCGTACGCGGCGTTGACGGCCGCTACACCATCGATTTCCCGCTTCCCGATAAATGGGAACTGGTTAAAGCCGGCGGTTATATTCGCTATGTCCCCTCAACGCTTTTGTTAAACAACCTCTCTGCCGGTGTCGTCCTTTTTAACGACAAGGTTGTCTCCCAATTCAAACTGGATGAATACGTAAAAACCGGCATCAAGTTCAGTATCGACCCCAAGCTATTCAAAAGTCAAAACAAGCTCTCGTTTGAAGCGATCATGCACTACACGCTTCAGTGTGAAGACGGGACCCACTCAACCTTATGGACCGAGCTGGATCTTCAAAACAGCTACCTTGAGCTGGTTGTGCGTCCCAAACCTCTTCCCGAGTCGGTTTCGGCTATTCCCAACTTCATGTTTGACCAAAAACAGTATGACACCACGCCGGTGCACTATCTAATTGACCAAGATCCCGACAATCAAACCCTTCACAGATACGCCATGGTCACCGCCGCCATCGGCAATATGCTTCAGTTCCGTTTGACCCACTTTGATCTCTCATCAAAACTTGATAACACCAAACATAACGTCATTATCGCCTCTCCCGAAAGGGCCAAAGAGATACTCCGCGCCAACTACGGCAAATTCTATTTGACAGGCGCAACCGAACCGATCCTCTCGGTTTACTTTAATAACGGCGGATGCGAAGCGTGGATCAATCGCGATCACATCGCCATTGAACCCTCCGAGCAAGGCGTCTCCTTTACCCAAAAAGGCGCCATGACCGGCGAAAGCCTACAGCTTCGCGGCGGAAAAGTAAACTTTTCCAACCTTCCGCTTAACGGCTCCCAGGCTGTGACCGTCTCCATGTGGTACAAACCGGATGCCTCATCGGAAAACACCCTCTTCTCTTTTGGCGCTTACGCGCTGATCCAAAAGGGTGAGAAGATTGGCTTTACAACCGGAAGCGGCAATCTTTTCGGCACCAAGTATCGGCTAAAGTCTGACCGCTGGTACCATATTGTCGCCCAATTTGACAACACATCACTTGAAAACAGCCGCCTCTTTATTGACGGTGAGTTGCAAGACCTTAGAGCCCTTTACGGAGATGTCGCAAACAGAGGCGTCTCATTAGAAAATAGCGCCGCACTTGGCGGTATCGCCATGGATAACGCCCACAACGCCCACGCCATGTTTGACCAGCTTCTTGTCTATAACCGCCCGCTTGATGCCGTAGAGGTTCGTCAGCTTTACACCTATGCCGAATATCATAGACGTCACCATATGAGTGAAAGTCTTTATCTTTCCGAAAAACTTCAACATGATATCAACGTAATCCAAAACCCTCTTGACGTCTCAAAGGGCATCATTGTCATTTCACCCAAAAACGGAAACTACGAAAAAGCGCTTTACGCCCTTTTCAAACAAGATCTTACTGTCTATAGCCGGCAGGGACTTGATATCGGCAATGTCATATTGCCCGCTCCCGCAGAAGCTTATACAGCCAAAAACTTTTTGCCGACCGGCAAAAAGATCTATTTTGACGAGTTGGGATACAAAACCAAACTTCTTAAAGGTTGGTATCCTGAAAACATCAAACTTAATTTCAAACTCTATCCTGACGATTACATAGATCCCAAAAAATTTATTGAGACCAAACTTCACTATGTCTTTCCTTCTGTCATTCGGGAAGATTCGGTTGCCAACTTTTTCCTTAACGACCAATTTGCCTATCAGGTCGACGTCCTTAAAGGGGCAAAAGAGAGCCAAAGCGCCTCTCCCGCCAATTTGCTGATTGACCTCACCAAAAAAATTCGTATCCCTTCCTATCTTTTGGCACGGGGTAAAAACGAGATGCACATTGACTTCTCGCTCATTCCTCTCAAAAAAGGGCCGTGCGAAGTCTTTAATACCGAAAATCTCGTAGCTACCGTGATGGATGACTCCTATTTTGTCTTCCCCAAGGCCAAAAAGTGGGTAGAGATGCCCTATTTGGAGTATGTGCGTGACGCGGAGTACCCCTACTCTATCTACCCCGACCTGCAAGACACCGTGATCTATCTTGCCGACAAACAGCGCGATACGCTTGGCGCCGCGATGGACTTTATTTTCCTGCTTAGCGAGTCACTGCAGGAGTATCCCTACTACCTCACCATTACCGATCGTCTGGATGAAAAAGAGAAACAAAAGCATATTGTCGTCTTTGGTACCATCAGCGATCCTGCCATTCAGGCACTGAGCAAAGATATGCCCATCCAATTTAGCGGTGACAGTCTGAGAAAAACCTATCCGTTTATCAAAAAGTTTATTGATGAACAAAATATCCTCGATGATGATCGTCTCACCAAATACCGCTACAAAACCGTGATGGATGAAGAGAATTTTGTTGACGGCACGCTCATTGTCCAGTTGGCACGCTCTCCCTTTAATGCGGATAAAGTTGTCCAAATGTTTACGGCTTCAACCGCCAAATGTCTCAAAAGCGGTATTGAATCCATCTATCGCTACTCCAACCGCCACTATATCGCCGGAGACCTGGTTCTTTATAACCATGCCAAAGAAGAGGGGCTCTCATTCAATATCAAAGACAAATATATCCTTTCCAAACTCAATTGGATCGACACAGCCGCCTTGTGGCTACAGATGCATCCGTATGTCTATATTGCCGCCGCAATCGTAGGATTGCTCTTTATTGTCTGGGTACTGCGCCTCTTCTTGGGGCTCTTTAGACGTAAACACCATCAAAACGCTAAAAGCTAACCCCTCTATTTGAGGGGTAACGGAAGGTTATACGGGATGAAACACTCTTTCAAAAGCCGCTTTGGCGCCATCGGCGCCATCTTGTCACTCTATGCTGGCCAAAGTATCGCGGGACCTTTGCATGTCACGTTTGAAGTTGACCGCGTGTTACCGGATTTTTTGGACGATCTTCAAAACCGCAAAGATGATTTAGAAAGAACGGGACTTAATTGCAAAATCGACAAAGATCACGGCTTTTACCGCCTTCTTTGCAATGAAACCGACTCATTGTCTGAGATGGAGCAGACCATCAGCGTTTTAAAACGTCGTCATATTCCCTACAAAATCGTCTCCTTGCAACCTAAAAATAAAAAGGCGCAACCTCAAAAAAAAGAGCGTACCAAAGCGCCCAGGACACCTGAACTTATTTTGGACGGCACCCCCTTTTATTACGGCTACCGCGCCTTGGATAACGGACAAACCCAAAAAGCCCTAAAAATTTTTCAACGCTATTACCGCTATAAACCAAACGCCGAGTACGCCTACGGTTACGCCTTGGCGCTCATGAAATTGGGACGCTATGATGAGGCTCTCAAAGCACTTGCCCCCTATCGTAAACACAAAAAACATCGCAAACTCTCCAAGGATATCGCGTTAACACTTTTGTATAAAGATATTAAAAAAGGGCGCTATAGCCAAGCGCATAGCGTTGTCAAACAATATCTGTCCGATCAAAAAACCTATCACGCCGACATTGATAGAGCCCACCTGGCTCGCCTGCAAAAAGCCAACCGCATGAAAGAGGCAAAAGCGCTTGTCGCCTCATCGCCTTATTTGACCGGAAATGAGCGCTTTGAGATTGACTATCTTCAAGCCCTGGCTTTTGCCAAAAAGGGTGCCTATCAAAAAGCCAACGAAGTTCTAAAACCTTATATCAAGCAGAGAAAAAAGGCCAAAAATCTCTATCTGGCCAACCTAAAAGCCGAAGCTGGCCAACTGCTCAAGCAGAAAAAAACGGCTGAAGCGATGATGCTTCTTAAACCCTATCAAAAAGAGAAAAGCGTTAAGCCACTTTATCAGCGTATTCATCGCGATCTGCTCATGCAACAGGGATGGTCGGCCTTTCATCGCGCAGAGTACGACAAAGCGCTCGATAAATTCAGATCGGCGTGCGAAGCCAAAAAAAGTGACGACTGCCTGGAAGGCCAGATGCAAACCTTCTATAAATTGGATATGTATGATCGCGCGCTTCAACTCGCCCGGTCGCTCTACCAAAAAAAGCACTCCCAAAGTTCAGCGCAGATCGCCTTCTTAAGCGCGGAGGCAATGGGCGACGAAGATACCGCGAGATACTATTACGATCTGCTCGAAGACAAACACAATCTTCCCGATCCTTACTTGGATGAAACCATCGCCCATGTTGACCGATTAATAGAAGCGCACCGCTATTATGACGCGGAAGAGACCCTCTTGGCACTGCTTCGCAAACACCCTGACAACGACGGCATACTCTTTCGCCTCTTTACCGTCTATATTGAGACGGGTCGCTATGAAGAGGCTTATCGCATCTCCAAAATACTTCTTCAAAATGCCGATGAGCCCATGAAAGGCGCCATCTGGAGCAAAATCGCATCAGCATACGATAAAGAGCGCAATCCGGCCGCCGTTGAGGCATACCAAAAAGCTGTCGCTTACCAACCTGACGATTTTAATTTGCGGCTGGCCTATCTGTATGCGCTTAAAACTTATAAAGAGGACAACGGCTTTGAGAAGGTTTGGCGCCAAACCCTCTACGATTTCCCCGAATACCGCGCACGTCTTGACAGATTATATGGCGAGTGGGTCAAAGAGAGGCTCAATAGTGCCTTTGCCAACAAAGATTACCAAACATGCCTAAGCCTGGCCGAAAAGATTGACCCATCTTTGCTTGATAGAGGCGAATCCAGGCAAGTTGCGTGGTGCGCGTTTAAAAGTGGACGCTATGACGAGGCAAAAAAACGTTTCGCGGCCATCAACTATCGTTTTGGCGAGAGCTTGGATGATGTCTACGGTTTTGCCTTAAGCGCATACCGAAACGGCGACAACCGGTCCGCTCTTGATGCGCTTTCGCTGATTGAACGTACAGATAACGCCAAATATAGAGACTTAATCGTCTCTCTTTATACCCAAATTCAAGAGAGCCAAACAGCCAAAAAATTGGTACTTTCTCTACCCAAATCGCCCTCTCGTACTGAAGCTTTGCGGGCGGTCAACCGCAGTTTTACGTATGATCGTCCCGAGCACGCCGTTGCCGTAGGGTTCTATCGTGATCACCGATCCGGACGTGACGGCACGTCACAGCTGGATATTTACGATATGCCTTTAACCTACACCTATACACACAGCGGCGATGAAAAACTCTTCGCGCATATCGATTTCATGAATGTCTCCAACGGGCCGCTCAAAGTATCGCAAGGTTTTGCGTTTAACAACACCCAACCGCAACAAGATCTTGAATCCTATGATGTCGTACAACCGACAATCGGCTTCTCTTACGGTCCCGTAAGCGCGCAAATCGGTACCACACCTATCGGTGCAGATATCGATCCCGAAGTGACATGGCGGGCGCGCGCGGCATTTGGTGACGGCCCGATGAAGGTCTATTTTCAGGCCCGACAAGAGAGCATTGACGAAAGCATGATCAGCTATACCGGTGATCAGGCCTACAAAGGAGATGATCGATACGAGTGGGGCCGGGTTTTAAAACGCGGCTACGAAGTCGGTTTGGCTTATGATGCGGATACCACCTATCTTATAGAGCTTGGAATTTATCCTGACATTTACGGCAAAAACGTTATCGATAACCATGAAAACCGCGTCATTGCCATGGCGGTCCATCACCTGCCGGTCGAGGATATCGCCTATCTGGATGTCGGGCTGTTTGGTATGTACGATAGCTTTAAAACCAACACGCTCGCTTACAACTACGGGCACGGCGGCTACTTCTCTCCCCAAGATTTCTGGATGGGATCGGTCATCTTCCGCTTTGGTGACATCATTGATCGTTTCTACTATCAAGCCCTGGGAAGCCTGGGGTACGAGAGCTACAACAGTAGCGATATGTATGAATTCCCACTTACCAAGGACGGATTAAAGATCAAAGGTATCGATGATGACGGCGTCGCTTACAAAGGCGCGCTGGAGCTTGGATACCGGCTGGGAAACGGGCTTGATATTGTCGGGGGGTATTTTATTGAAAATATGTACTCTTATACCAGAGACCGCCTGGGCCTTTCGCTCGTATACCGGCTTCATGACGGACCTTATGTGCCGTTTAATTCGTTCAATCTAACCCACAGGCTCAAAAAACTGATCTGGTGATGAGAAATTTGGTAATCTCCCGATCGATTTTTTGTTAAAATTTGTATAATTTGCAATGAATTTAAAGTGTTTTTTGCTATACTTGCAATGTAATTTTGACTCATAAGGGTGCACATGCTTATCCAGGATATTATCGACAAATCGAAACTGGTTCTGGTTGAAGGCGACAAGAAGATCGGAAAACTCGCCTTCTCCCTGATGAACGCGGAAAAAGGTGGGATACTCCTCATCTCTTCATATCCCCAAAAACTCCTTGAGAAGCGGATCGCTTCTTTGGAAAATCTGGACAGTCCTGAAATCAATGACGCGCTCAGGCATCTGGATTTTTTGACCATGAAAGAGGAGTGGCAAAGGCTCAAAGCCAAATACGGCTTTGATTTTCTTACCAAAGATATCGAGCACGCCATAGAGAGCTATCGGCCAAAAACGGTAATCTGCCATCGTTTCGACACCATCTTCAACAATATCGACAACGAGGCTTCCACGCTTTTTATGGAGCGCATGATCAATATCAAAGAGGCCAATGACTTCAAACTCTTCTTTACCGTCAGCTCCGATGAGCAAAACAGCAACGCCATAGGAATCATAGAAGACTACAGTGACATTCACATCAAAATCTCCAAAGATCATGATCGTGTTGTGGAAGTAAAAACCTCTATTTTCCCCATAGAGATCGAGCGCTACCGATTTATCCAAAACGGCGGTCAAAAACTTAAACTCATGCCCCTTCCTTCTGAGGCAGAAAGCAATGAACAGAATGCGCTTGCCGCCGTCCAACAAAACCAAACACCGCGCGACACGGAAGTTTTGCTCATTAGCGAAAACGATGAACTCATCAAATTCCATCGCTACCTTTTTGATCGACACGGCTTTAAACTCAATGTCGCGCACAGTATGCCGGAGATGCTGGACGGCTTCTTGACCTCACCTGATCTTATCATCTTCAACCTCAACTCCGACCAACCCGATTTTGAACTTTGTAAAACACTGAAAGAGCGCAACATCAAATCCAAGCTCATCTATATCGTACAAAGCCCCTATGTGCGTTATGAAGATAAGATGAGAACGGTTGAGTCGGGTTGTTTTGAGATTTTACCCAGCTCTTTCAACTGCGCGGAATATGTCCTTGAGATTGAAAAGACCCTGCAAAAGACATTCTACACGCCCACATCTAACAAAATCGCTTCCCATCGCGTTTTCCAGGACAAAGGCTACTTCTGCGATATCGTTGACGCATACTACAACGATAAAATCTATTTCACCATTATGAAGTTCCGCTCCAATATCATGCCCACTGACATGAGGAAAATGCTTCGCAACCAAGATGTCATCTATTACGATACCGCTACGCGAACATATGTCGTGACGCTTATTAATATGCGCAAAAGCAATACCAAGGTAATTGTGGACAAACTGGCTATCCAAGAGGGTTACACCATTTATGAAGCTTACGAATGGCCGAAAGTGAGAACGGATATATGCGACTGATCGCACCGATACTCCTGACTGCCCTTCTGGGCTCATGCGCCCAGGCGTTAGATATTGATGTTGCGTCGCTTAAAAGGGTAGTGCAAGATCATCCCAACGATGTGGACAATCGTATTGTTCTAGCCAGTTACTATATTCAGCACGGCAACTATACCCTGGCGGACAAATACCTCAAAGAGGTCCTGCGCATTGATCCCAAAAACGAATTTGCCAAAGCGATGCGCGAAAAGACGCTCGACGAGCTCTTTTACGACAAGATGATGCGCCAATACACCGACCCTGATCAGGTGATCAATGCACTCTACAGCCAAAAAAGGTTAACCGATCTCATTAAATTCTTCAGGGCTTGGGAGAAACGACGCAATCACCAAACAATCTCGGATACCACCCTCTTGCGCGTGGCCGATACCGCCATGCGAGAAGGTGACTACTCTACCGCCAACAAGGCGCTCTCCTACGTCCAAAACAGGGAGAACGCCGAGTATTACCGCATTGCCGGCTATACCAACTACTATGCCCACAATTACCTTAAATCGGCCGATTATTTTGGGCGGCTCTATGAGTTTGAGCCCAAACGCGAAACGGCCCTCTATCTGCTTAAATCATGTGAAAAAGGTAATATGCTACGCAGTTGCCAAGCCAATATCGATGCGATTGCGGCACGTTACCCCGATTTAGCGCAGAAATATGTATCCAAAATCAGGCAAAAGCGTGAAGAGCAAATTAAGCAGATGCGAAAAGCGTATGAGGCCGATCCCTCTTACAAAACACTCGCGCCGCTCGTTCAAACGCTATACGGCAAAGACCCGAAAGCCGCGCTTGATCTATTATCTGAATATATCAACAACAACCCGGATGACAAAGAGGCCAACCTTCTTTTGGCCAACCTGCTCACCTGGCACGCCAATGACAAAGAGGCGATGGCCTATCTGAAAAGTTTGCGTGAAAGCGATGATCCGAAACTACTGCTTCTTTACGGCAATCTTTTGGCTTGGACCCTGGAGTTTGATAAAGCCAAAAGGGTACTGGAGCAAGTGATCGAAAACGGCACGCCGGAACAAAAAGATCATGCCATACGAACGCTCGGCTTTATTGCCATGTGGCAGGGTGAAAACAGCCTGGCAAAAGAGTATTTCAGCGACTACCTTAAGCGTCATCCAAGAGATGATGAGACGCAAGAGGCCATGGACGTACTAAACGGGCGCGTCAAACCCTATATAGAAAAATATGAAGCCTATGTCAGGGGCGGCAACGATAAAGGCGCCTATCTTCTCAAGTTGGCCGAATACTATTTTATAGACAAAAACTACAAAAAATCGGCCGAGTATTATGCCAAATATCTCGAAAAACACCCCTCCCATTTTGAGGTACTCAAGCCGTATGCGATCAGTTTGATCGAGGCAGGCAAAATCAATGAGGGTCTCCAGGCGCTTGAAAAGTTTGCCAAACTCAAAAAGACCCCGGAAGCTTACTATATGCTGGCTCAGGAGTACTATTGGCAGGGTCGCTACGACAAAGCCGAGCAACTGGCCAAACAGATTGCGACAGACTATCCGGATTTCAACGGCCCCAATGAGCTATTGGCCAAAATAGAAAACCGCAAACGCAAAGACAAAGAACTGGCCAAACGCTACGAAGCAACCCACCGCAAACACTACAAAGCCAAAGCCCGAAGAGTCCGGAAAGCTCCGCGTCCCGTTTACATCAACCCTTACGCCAAACGAGCCAAAGAGCTTCTCAACGTTGCGGACAGGGCCTACTTTGCCACCTTCTACCCCAGCGCCGTCAAATATTACCGAGAGTACCTGGATCTGCGCCCGCAAGACTATGACGCAAGAGAACGTTACGCTTACGCGCTGGAGTATACGGGACAGTATGCCGAAGCGGCCGGAGAGTTTTACCTTGTCAGTTGGAAAAAGCGTACCCCGCTCATAGAGTACCACTACGCCCAAAACCTTGAGAAGTCGGGCCAAAAGGCCAAAGCACTCTATGTCTACCGACAACTGTTAGACAAAGTGGCCCATCCCCTTCCTTTGGCGCTTAAGCGTTACCTAATTCGCTGGAAACGTGCCTGGGAAAGCCTGGATTTTAGACGTTATAGCCGCTTTTACGGACGTAATTTCTTTGAAAACCCCCGATGGAAAGAGCAAAAGCGACGGCTCTTTTACAATGCGGGGTATATTTCTGTAGGTATTTACAACCCCGTCGTCCTCAAACACACCTATAACACATATACCGTCAAATTTTTTGAAACATATGAGCGTGACGGTAGAAAAGAGGAAGGGTATAAGACTCTTACCATTCGCTGTGACCGTTACGGTGACTGCCGTATTATAAAAGAGACCTTCAAACCGGGCCCCTACCAGCCGCACGATCCTGATTTTGAACTCTATCCGCTGGTCAAAGAGAAGATCAAGCTTCTTTCGGCCCAAACCGAGCCGGTCGCGACACCCGCGCCCCATCCGGTACAAGGCTATAACCGTTACGACTATGCGCCTCGCCAAACAGCTTATACGGCGCAAGACGACCTGCCGCAAAGGCGATATCGCAACAATCCCATGGTCCTGCCGACAGGCTATACCTATCGCGATACCCCTCGCGGTGTGGCAATTCCTTCACGGGCCGTCACTCAAGAGAGGTGGCTTGATGAGAAAGCAATGCGCTACAGGCAACCGGCCTACCCCAACGCGCCCAGACGTCCTGATCTGCCAAGACGTCCGCTCAAAAAAGAGGCCCATGAGTGGAAGCTGGAAGACCATCTCTACTATTTTGGTGATAACAACGACTTGGATACATTTACCAATGAGGTCACGCTTCAAAGGGATTTGACCGACGATTATGCCGGCTATCTTCTCTTGCGTAACTACCATGTTAGCGAAGATAGCGGCAACACCCGCGGTTACAATGCCGGTGTGGGCGTCAAACATGAAAATTTCTTGCTTGATGTCTTCCTTGACAGCAGCGAGTGGGAAGATACCGTCGGATGGGATTTTGCCTACTCGCCGTTCCTCGCGGACGGCCTGACCTTCCGCTTTAGCCGTAACAACCTGGTCTACACCCGTTTGACCGGCTGTTCCAGCAAATACCACGCCATCAAAACCGAAATCACCGGCTACCGTTACTTTACCGACTATCAGGAGTCTTGGTGGTCCCTGGCATATGAGCATATTGATGATGACAACAATGTCTTCATTCCTCAGTTCCAGTATGATTTTACCACCTACGACAATGACAAATTTCACTTCGTTCCCTATGCGGCCGGTTGGTACCAGTTTAACTCCAAAACATCCGACTGCTACTACTCGCCGCACCAAGCCGATGCGACGTTTGTGGGGCTCAAAACGTTTGCCAACATCGATGATCATCTGACCGCCAAGCTTCAGGCGGCGGGCGGATACAGCTTTTTTGATGATGTTTGGCTCTACGATCTAGGCGCGTGGCTCTATACCGACTACCTCAAAGATATGCGCGGAAGTATCGGGTGCTCCTTTAAAAACTCCAGCACCTACAGCGCCTACTATGACGGCTATAAGAGCTACGAATGTAATCTCAACTTCAGGAAGCTGTGGTGAGAACGTTAGTCATAATTTTGCTTGGCGTACTGCTTGTTATGGGTATGGGCTACCTTTTGCTCAATTTCTATAACACCTTTTACGCCGTAGAGAACTATTTTGTTAAAGCGGGGATTATTGTCATCTTTATCTTTACCCTGCTGGTTGTCTTGCGTTATATGTCGCTACTCTTCTTTTCAATCTTTAAAATTTTATTTCAAAACGATAATATCGCAAACAGGACTTTCAAAACCGAGCACAAGGTCACTGTCATTGTGCCGGCGTACAACGAAGAGAAAACCATCGCCACAACTATCGAGTCTATCAAGGCGCAAACTTATCCCAACCTTGAGATCTTGGTGGTTGATGACGGCTCATCCGACCAAACCTATGCGCAGGCAAAACTCTATGAGTTTGAGGAAACGTATCGTTCACTCCGAGTTTTACGAAAAACAAACGGCGGAAAAGCATCGGCAATTAACTACGGCATTCATCGAAGTCAAGGTGATCTTATTATGGTCGTAGACGCCGATTCGCGCCTGGAAAAAGATGCCGTGATGCTGATGGTGCAATATTTTTACAACCCTGAGATCGCGGCCGTCGCCGGGTCGGTTTATGTCAGTAACCAAAACAATATCTGGACCAAACTGCAAGCCCTGGAATATATTGAGGGGCTTAACATGGTCCGCAACGGACAAGCTTTCCTAAAAATGGTCAACATTATCCCCGGCCCTATCGGGATGTTCCGAAAAACAGCCCTCTATAAAGTCGGCCTCTATGACAATGACACCTTTGCGGAGGATTGCGATGTTACGTTGAAACTCATTTCCGGCGGCTATAAAGTAGATTTCGAGTCAGATGCCGTCGCCTATACCGAGGCACCGGAAAACCTGCTTGATCTTATAAAACAGCGGTACCGCTGGACCAGGGGTATTTTGCAAGCCATCAAAAAACATAAATGGATGATGGTGCGCCCCACCTTTAACCCTGCCGCCTTTATGACCATGTGGTATATGCTCTTTGAGGCGGTTTTATGGCCCTTCATGGACGTATGGGCGAACATTTTTGTTCTCTATACGGCCATTGTCTCGGGCTTTACCATACTGATTGTCTACTGGTGGAGTATGTTTACCATCATAGACGTAGCCGGCGCACTCTTTTGTATTCTGGTGACCGGAGAGAAACTCTCTTTGGTCTGGTATGCCATCTTTTATCGGCTATTCTTTATCCAAATCATCAACCTGGCGAAAATCTTCTCCACTTTTGAGGAGTGGTTTAACCTGAAGATGAGCTGGGGAAAACTTGAAAGAAAGGGACACCTATGAACATTCTTGGATTCTTGGCTATGCTTTTGCTGGTTATTACCATCATTACTCTTGTGTTTGGCATTATTGCCTATTTCCTCTACAAAGCGCGTGAAAAACGACGCTCAAAACTGAGTAAAGAACTTCAATATGAGGAAATTTTGAATGAAATCAACGGCGAGTTCATCTTTCTTGAGAAGTGATAAAGGCTTTTACGCCTTTATCGTCTTCTTGCTTATCGGTCTTTTAACCGTTATAGCGGGGTATCTTTTTTTCCAGCTTATCCCCAAAGAGACACGGCTTAGCCTTACACCCGCCGTTCTTTTTGAAAAGCCGGATAAAACCGTATACCTTTTGCGATCAAAAGAGAACTACGACTACCTTAAATCCAATACCGAAATTGCCTCTCAATATGGCAAAAACATACTTCGTCTGCAAGAGCGTTTAACGCAAATCGGTTACAACGTTAAACCTATCGGTATTCAAGAAATAGAGAAACTGCCGGCCAATGCCGTTTTGGTTGCTTTGGATACCTATATGCTCTCCAAAGAGGCATATATAGCCATCGAGAGGTTTGTCAACCACGGAGGCAACCTCCTTTTTAACTATCGATTCGGCTACTTTTCCAATGGCCAAAAGCGTGTTGGCCCTACTACCATTCAAAGCATTACGGGACTCAGGTATCTGGGTGAAATAGATCCGCAAAAAAAGACCCCCTTTTATATACTTAAAGGGGTTTCACCCTTTGAAGGCAAAAGGGATATTACCTACCGACACAACCTTATTCTTTACGGCAATGACACCGTACCTCTTTTTGCATCCAAAACCGTCCCGGATGCCATCATGTGTAACTGGGCCGTTACCGACACGCCAAAACTTAACAATCACGCTTTGTCTACCAAAGAATCGGGTATCATCTGGCACGGAAAACACGGCAAAGGCGTCTGGTTCTATTTCTCTTATCCGCTCTACTCCTTTTTGGATATGCCCAACGAACTCTTTGCCAAAATGTTCCATAACGCCATCAGTTACATGAAAAACCCCATTACCGCTTCGGTCTTTCCTTTCATTCATACCGATAAAGCGGTTTTTGTCTCAGAGGATACGGAATTTAAATATGCCAACATGGTCGATTTTGTAGACCTGGCTGTCAGAAAAAAGATTCCCGTCACCCTCTTTTGTGTCGCAAAACTGGCACGTGAACATAGCGGTATCACCAAATCGGTCGCGCAGATTCCAGGTATTGAGATAGCTTCGCACAGCTATAGCCACCAAAAGATCATGGGTGCCGCAACGCATATCATGCAAAAAGAGATTGTAGACTCCAAAAAGATCCTTGAGCAAATTACCGGCAAAGAGGTTGTCGGGTTTAGGCCTCCAAGAGAAGAGATCAGCAAAGAGATGGTCGATTTTCTCCAGGAAGCGGGCTATCGTTATATTATGGAAAAAACAAAAAATTATCTCATCCCGATGGCCGAGCACAAACCGCTGGTTACCATTCCTCGACACGGAACCGACGACTACCTTTACCTGATCAAATTCATCTGGAACGCCGATAAGATTTACAACAAAATTGTTCAAGAGACGCAGATGCTTACGGATATGAATACACTCTATACCCTAAGCATCCATACCCACCTGTTGGGATACAAAAAAAACCTTGCAATTGTTGATCGCTATTTTGACTATCTTAACAGTCGCAAAGATATCATGCCCATGACGGGAAGAGAGATAGCCAAAACCGCAAGACAAAGTGCGAATATTAGCATTCGCTACCAACATTTTGAAAACAAAAGTCTGCTTTTTATCAGCAACAACAACGATGACGAGGTTAAAGATTTGACCATTCGTATCTACTGGCCTAAAAAAGTCATTAAGTCGATCCAGCCCGAACTGGTAAACGTTGCAACCAAAATCATTCGGACCAATCTGGCGGAACGCTATAGCGACGTCCATATTAACGCTTTGCGTCCCCATTCGGAAACCACATTCATCGTAACCTATCGATGAGATCGATACTCATTTTGCTCACAATAGGTTGGCCCCTTTTGGCTCAAAACAACTTTCTTGTCGGCGTAGGCGGTATAACCGCCTGCGAAGGCAAACACGGCAGTTGCCAAAGCCGGCTCTGCTCATTTGAAAAACAACTGCCTTTACACCGTTTTTTGAAAAAAGAGGCCCCCAATGTCAATGCCATCTCGGTCTGGATTACCCGAAAGTGGGAGGAGTGCTGGTATCCCGCCCCGATGATCAATGAGGGAATCCAAAAGGGCTACACTCCTATTTTTATCTTCTATTGGTTTGCCGACGATATTTCTGACGCGTTTATCCAAAAAAAGAAAGAGGACTATTTCAAAACCCTTCAGCGCTTTGTTGATTACCTTAAAAAGATCAAGGGGCCTAAAGTTGTTATCCTCAACCCCGAGTTTAATGAAAACGGTGTCGAAAAGCTCAAAAGTTTTGACTACCTTCAGGCCCGCTCCATTTTGATGATCAAAGAGCAGGTTGAGGATGTCAAAGTGGGTATCTGTCCGGGGGATTTTGGCGATTACAAAAAAATATGGGATCCGCAAAACTGGGAAAATTTTGCGCCTTCTGTAAAAGTCAGCGCCCAGCTGTCGGATTTTATCGCGTTTCAGGAGATGCGCGCGCTTACCCGCAACAAAAAGAGCGAAATCGCCGACACGCCTTTGCGTTCCCTGGCCTTTGCCGTCTATCTGCACAAAAAGTATAACAAGCCGACCCTCTTGGCCTATATTGCCGTCTCAAGCTACAAAGATGAGGCGCTACAGGCCGACGTTTTCAACGAGTACGCCAAGCTTATGCCGCTTTTTAAAGAGAGCGCGAAACTCATTGGGGTAAACGCTTTTCACTACATTGACGTACCCGACCACAAGGGGTACTTTAACGAAGCCGAAAAACATTTTGGCCTCAAAAAGGCCGACGGCACTCCCAAACCGTCGTTCAAGGCTTTCTTGCGGATCAGGTAGCCGGCCGCCGCCTAATCTGTTTTTCAAATCCCCAGCTTCGCCTGGCTTCCTTGACTTTTTTACGTTCCACTGAAACGATCATCATCGCCTCTCTCTCATCAAGCGCACTCTCTACCTCCCCCGAAGGGTTAACCAGCATGGAATCGCCGTAAAATTTCCATTTGATCTCTTTTTCCACATACTCGCCTATGCGATTGACCCGTAAAATGTAAAGATTATGCAAAAAGGCTCGGGTTTTAATAATCTCCCGCCAGCGATTATGCGACTCAAAGGTTGAGGCGGTAGGCAAGAGCAGTAGATCGACATCCCTGGCTACCATCCGGTCAAAAAAGTGGTTGAAGTGGAGCTCAAAGCCGGCCAGAATCCCGATTCTTGTATTTTTAACGGTAAAGATCATGGGATCTTCCAAAGGCTTCACTTCGTTGGCGAAAAATCTCTCCTCATCCCAGTGGCCGTAATCAATAAGGATCTGCTGATAGTAGGTGTGGGTGGTTTTGGGTGTGACTTTGACAATGCTTTTATAACACCGTTTGCCCTTCACCTGTACAAGCGGCGCCACCACCACCATCTCATAACGCCGGGCCAGATTGCGAATGACGCCAAGGTGGTGATTGCTCTGGTCTTTGATCATGGCCAGCGGCATCTTCTCCAACTCTTTAAAAAAGTGGTTAAGCACATACTCACCCAGCACCATCACATCCACCCCCTTATGGGCGGCGGTTTTAAAGTAGTGCTCCAAAGCGCCGGGGTCCATCCCCAACGTCGCCGTCTGAAGTGCCGCCACCTGTATCATGCGCCCTCCCCCTCTTCGATCATCTCTTTCTCAATGGTCTCAATCTCCAGTTTGGCTTTTTCCAAAATCTCACCCGCCTCTTTTAAAAGGGTCATCCCCTCTTTATAGAGTTTTACCCCCTCTTCCAGCGGTATGTCAGGATCCATCAAACGCTCCATAATCTTTTGGGCCGCCTCAAGCTTGCTTTCAAAATCCAGATTTTCCAATGTCTTCCTTTATGAGTGAAAAGTGAATAGTGAAAAACGAAAAGTTGCGGATGCGTGCTACGCACGCTTCCATTTTTTTTACCAAATAGAAGGGAGCAAAGCGACCATCCTAAACTTTTCACTATTCACTATTCACTTCCCGATTACATCCGCGATGTAATCGGAAAACTTCTCCAGCTCCACCAAAAAGGCATCATGCCCGTAGTCGCTCTCTACCTCATAGTAGCGCACCAGCTCACCCTGCCCCTGCGCACCCATCACGTCGGCAATATGGCGCATCTCTTCGGGCATAAAGAGCAGATCTCTTTGAAAGCTAATAAGGTGCAGATCGGTACGGATGCGTTTAAGCGCCTCTTCCAGGCTGTCGTGGCCGCGGGAGAGGTCAAAAATATTAATCGCCTTGGTAATGTAGAGATAGCTGAGCGGATCGAACCATTTGCTAAAGCCGTAGCCGTTGTACTCCAAATAGCGCTCCACCTGAAACTTGCCGAAAAGCTCAAAAAGCCCGTCGGTCTCCACGTAGGCGCGACCGAATTTTCGATCCATCGACTCGGGCGAGAGGTAACTGATATGCCCCGCCATCCGCCCGACGGCCAGGCCGGTAAACCCCTCTTCGGCAAAATCTTTGGGATCGTAATTGCCGTTTTGAAAACGCGGGTCTTTGACAATGGCCTCCTGCACCACCTTGTTAAAGGCGATCACCCAGGGGCGTGTGGCATAGGTGGCCGCCATGGCAATGGTGTGGCGCGCGAAACTGGGATACTCCACGGCAAAACGCAACGCCTGCATCCCCCCCATCGAGCCGCCGATAATCGCGTGCAGGCGGTCGATACCCAGGCGATCGAGCAAAATGCGCTGGGCTTTGACCATATCTTTGACCGTCACCACCGGGAACCGGAAACGGTAGGGCTCCAGGCTGGGATACATGGGCGACATGGGGCCGGTGGAGCCGTAACAACTGCCGATCACATTGACGCAGATCACAAAAAACTTTTTCGTATCCACCGCCTTGCCGTCGCCGATCAACCCGTCCCACCAGCCCGGCTTTCTTTCTCCCTCATACCTTCCGGCGGCGTGGTGACTGCCGCTAAGGGCATGGGTAATAAGTATGGCGTTGGAGCGCTCATCGTTAAGCTCCCCGTAGGTCTCATACACCAGTTCATAGGGCTCCAGAATCCGGCCGCTCTCAAGGTAAAGCGGATTGGTAAAGGTCTCTTTTTTCGTTACGATCTTCAAAGGCCCGTTATCCTTCCAGTGCCTGTTGTAAATCGGCAATCAGATCTTCGGCGCTCTCCAGCCCGATACTTAGGCGAATGAGCCCCGGATGCACCCCGCACGCTCTCATCTCGGCCTCGTTTAACTGCTGATGGGTGGTGCTGGCCGGGTGGGTAATGATGCTTTTGCTGTCACCAATATTGACCACCAGCGAAAAGAGTTTCACCCTGTCCACCACCCGCTTGGCCGTCTCAAAATCTTCCAGCTCAAAGCTCAAAAGCCCGCTACACATCCCCTCTTTGAAATATTTCATCGCCATGGCATGGTTGGGGTTGTCAGGTAGACCGGGGTAATTGACCTTGCAAACCCTGGGATGACCTGCCAGAAACTCCGCGATCTTCTGAGCGTTTTGGGAGTGTACCGGCATACGAATGGGAAGGGTCTCAAGCCCCTGGATAAAGAGCCAACTGTTAAAAGGCGACACCACCGCGCCAAGATCGCGCAGTAACGCCAGCCGGGCCCTGAGCGTATAGGGCGCTTGCGGCATTTGCACATAAACCAGCCCGTGGTAACTCTCGTCCGGCTCGTTAAACTGCCGATAGCGGGGGTTGTCTTTCAGCTTCTTAACCAACCCTTCCCGCTCCACCATGATCCCGCCGATGGCCAGCCCCTGACCGGTGGTATATTTGCTGGCACTGTGCACCACCACATCCACGCCGTGGCGTAAAGGCTGACAAATAACCGGCGTGGCGACGGTGTTGTCCACAACCGTCACAATACCGTGGCGATTCGCTATGGCCGTGATGGCTTCAATATCGGCCACGTCGATGCTGGGATTGGTGAGGGTTTCAAAAAAGATCACCTTGGTGTTATCGTCTACCAGGCTCTCGATCCCTTCAGGTTTGTGCACGTCAAAAAAGCGCGCCTCAATCCCAAAGCGCTTGAGCGTATGAGCCGTCTGGGTAAGCGTGCCGCCGTAAAGCTGACCGGCGCACACCACGTTGTCCCCCGCTTCGGCGGCATTGGCGAAGGCGTAAAAAATGGCCGCCATGCCGCTGGCGGTGGCCAGCGCCGCCGTTCCCCCCTCCATGGCTGTGAAACGCTTCTCGAATACGTCGGTGGTGGGGTTGTTCAGACGGGTGTAGATATTGCCCGTCTCTTTGAGGGCAAAAAGATCGGCCGCGTGCTCGGTATTTTCAAACTCATAGGCCGTCGTCTGGTAAATGGGCACCACCATCGTCCCCTGACTGTCCTTTTCGTATCCGGCATGCAGGGCGAGGGTCTGTTGGTTCATGTTAAATCCTTCGGATTTTTTAGTGAAAAACGAAAAGTGAAAAACGAAAAGTTACGGATGCGTGCTACGCACGCTTCCATTATTTTACATGGTAGGGAGCGAAGCGACCATCCTAAACTATTCACTTTTCACTATTCACTTTTCACTGACCACATTTGAGCCGACGGCTCAAATGTGATAGTTGGGCGCCTCTTTGGTGATCATCACATCATGCACATGGCTCTCTTTGAGTCCCGCGCTGGTGATCTCCACAAACTCCGCTTTCTCCCAGAAGGTGGGAATATCTTTACTGCCGCAATACCCCATGGAAGAGCGCAGACCGCCGGTAAGCTGATGAATCACGTCGGCGATGCGTCCGCGGTAGGGAACGCGCCCCTCAATGCCCTCAGGCACCAGTTTGTCCGCGGCAGTGCCTTCCTGGAAGTAGCGGTCGGTACTGCCCTTGGTCATGGCGCCGATACTTCCCATACCACGGTAGCTCTTGTACTGGCGTCCCTGGTACATGATGGTCTCACCCGGGCTCTCTTCGGTACCGGCCAGAATGGAACCGGCCATAATACAGCTGGCACCCGCCGCCAACGCCTTGGCCAGGTCGCCGGAGTATTTGATGCCCCCGTCGGCAATGACGGGCACGCCGTGTTTGTGCCCTACCTGGGCGCACTCGTCAATGGCGCTCATCTGGGGCACGCCCACGCCGGCCACAATCCGGGTGGTGCAAATAGAGCCGGGCCCAATACCCACCTTCACCGCGTCAGCGCCCGCGGCGATAAGATCTTCCGCCGCTTCGGCGGTGGCGATGTTGCCGGCAATCACATCCACATCCAGCTCCGACTTGATCGCCTTGAGCGTATCCAAAATGCCCTGGCTGTGGCCGTGGGCCGAGTCAAGCACCAGCACGTCCGCGCCCGCTTCCGCCAACGCCCGCGCCCGATCAATCTGCCCCACGCCGATCGCCGCGCCCACGCGCAGACGGCCCAGCTCATCCTTGCAGGCGTTGGGGTACTCTTTGCGCTTCTTGATATCCTTGATAGTCACCAACCCCGTCAATTTGCCCGCCTCGTCAATCAGCGGGAGTTTTTCGATTTTGTTTTTGTGCATAATGTCGGCCGCCTCATCCAGGCTGATCCCCTTGGTCGCGGTAATAAGCGGCATCTTGGTCATCACCTCTTCGACGTTTTTGCCCATATCCGTCTCAAAGCGCATATCCCGGTTGGTAAGAATCCCCAGCAGTGTCATATCCCTATCCACCACCGGCACGCCGGAAATTTTGTACTCACGCATAATGGCTTCGGCATCCGCAAGCTTCTGACCGGGGTAAATGAAAACGGGGTCGATAATAATACCCGACTCGCTCTTTTTCACCTTTTTGATCTGTCGAACCTGGGTTTCGGTATCCATATTTTTGTGGATGATGCCGATACCCCCAAGGCGTGCCATGGCAATCGCCGCGCGGTACTCGGTCACCGTATCCATCGCCGCCGAGACAATGGGAATATTGAGGCGGATATTTCTGGTTAGTTGGGTAGAGATATCCACCTCTTTGGGCAGGACGGTAGAGTGTTGGGGAACCAATAGGACATCTTCAAATGTCAGGGCGCGTTTACGGATTTTCATGGGCAACTCCTTCAAGTATATTAATGTTCATAGGCGACGGCACGCTCCAGGCTCAACGCGCCGTCAAAGAGCGTCTGTTCGTCAAAGTGGCGGCCAATCAACTGTAGCCCCACCGGCAGACCCGCCGCCGTCTTTTTAATAGGCAGGCTGATGGCGGGCAGGCCCGCCAGGTTGACGCCGACGGTATAGGCGTCGCTTAGGTACATCTGCAACGGATCGGCCATCTCCCCAAATTTAAAGGCGGGTGTGGGCGCGACGGGACTTAAAATGAGATCGGCCTCCTCAAACACCTTCTCAAACTCATCCTTAATGAGGTGCCGCACCTTCTGCGCTTTAAGATAATAGGCGTCGTAATAGCCGCTTGAGAGCACGAAACTGCCCAGCAGAATGCGGCGTTTGACCTCTTCGCCAAACCCTTCGCTACGGGTCTTAAGGTACATCTCTTTCAGATCTTTCGCCCCTTCGGCCCGGCGTCCGTAGCGCACGCCGTCATAGCGGCTTAGGTTCGCGCTCGCCTCGGCGGTGGCGACAATGTAGTAGGCGGCGATGTCATATTTGGCCCCCATCATCTCTTTGTGAACAATGGTGTGCCCCTCGGCCTCCAGCGCCCTGATCGCCGTCTCATAAGCGCTCTGCACGTCAGCGTCAGCCTCTTTGATGTAATTGTCCACCACGGCGACGGTGAGTTTTCTGTCCGGGTTCAGGTTCGGCGCGACGGGGGTATACTCCATATCGGCACTCGTGCTGTCGCGCCGGTCATGCCCGCTGATGATGTCGTACAAGATCGCCGCGTCCTCAACGTTTTGGGTCATGGGCCCGATCTGATCCAGGCTGGAGCTATAAGCCCCAAGCCCCCATCGGCTGACACGGCCGTAGGTGGGCTTCATGCCCACAATCCCGCAAAAACCAGCGGGCTGGCGAATGGAGCCGCCCGTGTCGCTTCCCAGCGCGGCAATCGCCACACCCGCCGCCACCGCCGCGGCCGATCCGCCGGAACTGCCGCCGGGAACCCGCTCGGGATCGTGGGGGTTGAGGGTCTTGCCGTAAAAGCTTGTCTCCGTGGAGCTTCCCATGGCAAACTCATCCATGTTGGCCCGGCCAAAAGGGGCCAGCCCCGCTGTTTTGATCTTCTCAATAACAGTAGCGTCATACGGGGCCACGTACCCTTGCAAAATTTTGCTGGCCGCCGTGACGTTCCACCCTTTGACCTGGATGTTGTCTTTAATGAGCAGGGGCACCCCCTCGCCCGCCTCATCCACGGCGATATAGGCGTTAAGCTCTTTTTTGGCCTCAATCTTTCGTTTCAGATCCTCCCGAAGGACAGCGACCTCCTCTTTGGGCAGGGCCAAAGCCTCTTTCAGTGTCATCGGTTCATCTCCTTCTCTTTGACGCATCGCTTCACAAACACGATTCCCACCCCGGTCACGGCGAAGATCGCGAGGATCGTCCCCACGATCACCGGCCAGGTCACGGGCTGGGACAAATCAAACATTGAGCACCTTCGCGCACCGCTCGCAAAGCGCCTCTTCCTCAGGCGCGGCGAAGCGCCAGCAACGGGGGCACTTATGGCCTGAGGCGCGGAC
>Ga0256843_1000309_pt1 | contig 42287 bp, 34 predicted proteins | sample AlvinellametaG_FD_191572 | JGI IMG/M metagenome (GOLD analysis project Ga0256843, IMG submission 191572) | Pompeii worm associated microbial communities from hydrothermal vent at the East Pacific Rise, Pacific Ocean - Alvinella | ecosystem: Host-associated > Annelida > Integument > Unclassified ...
TAACTCTTCAAGAAAATCAACAGCACTAAAATCAAAAGGGCTTGAAAATAGTATGATATTATTTTCTTTTGCTACTTGTTGAAGCTCTTTTGTCCATTCCCATGGCATTGATGCATCTTGGTATAAATCATATAAAGTTTGCCCTTCCCAAGCACCTTTTGCTTCAAAATGTGGTTTTTTGCAATTAAGTGTTAGAGTATTGGCTGTATATGTTTGGATTTTAATCGCATTTGCTCCAGCTTTGGCTGCTGCAACAATAGACTCTTTTGCGATATTTATATCATTTGCATGATTTGCACTAAGTTCTGCTATTATAAAGACTCCATCTTTTTCTAAATCAAAATTATCTATTTTCATTTTCAATTCTTTTATAAATTCTAAGTTGTGAATGAAAGTTATCTTCAGTAATAAATCCAAAAGTAATAGAATCTGTATCAATTAATTTATAATTTGGTAAAAAGTTATCATAATCATCTCCTAATATAGGCTCTTGTACCCCAGCTAAAAAATCTGCACTTTGTTTCCTTTTACCCTCTAGGATATTTCTTAAAAGGATATATTTGGGTTGTAATCTTTCTATATGATTACAATAGTTTTGTACAACCTCAGGCTCCATCTCTTGAAAAGATATAAAATTTATAAACAGATCAATTTTTCCTTGAAGTTTTTCAATTTGCCATGAACATAGGTTTAATGCTTTATGAGTTTGTTTAAATTTGTTTATATCAATAGTTTCTAAATCTTTTGTAGTGTCATAACACGCAATAGTTTCTTTACCAAATACTTCTTGTAAGTAATAAGTTGAATAAAATGCAACAGGAGGTATATCTATATTTATATAGAATATATCATTTCGATTATCCTGCAGTAATATTTCTCCTAAAGTTCCAAACCCACCACCTATTTCCATTACAGTATTTATTTCACTAGTATCAGCTTTTTGCTTTAAAAAACTTAATCCCAATGCATAATTTAAGAATGATCTTGAAAAGTTTCTATTTTCAAAAGTATGTTGTTCTATTGGATTTCCAATGGCACTTTCTGATATTTTATCAAGATATGGTTTTTTATCTATATTGCTTGCTTTTAATACTCTATAATCTGAAAATGCATTAGAATTTCCATTAAAAACCCTTTGTAATCTTGTTACAAATCTTTTATCCTGAACAATTTTATCAAATTGTTCAATGGTGGGATCATATTTACTTTGATTTTCTAAATATTCAACTGCACTATATCCTGGGACAAAAAAATTTCTTGTGACAGTTAAATTTCTAAAGTTTTCAATATTATTATTTTCTAACTCTTCAATTAAAAGTTTAGATCCATATTCCCAAAAAGATGTAGGTTGATAGAGTGTATTTTGTTTTTTCATATCATTTAGCATGATATTAAGTAGTTTGTATTTTGTAATCATAATATATACCTTATTTTAGTAAAACCATTATATTATAACTTTCTTTATATTAGATTAAAATAGATTTATACATAAGTTCAGCTCTTTTCCAATCTTCAAGTGTATCAATATCTTGAACAAGATATCTTGGTAAAATTATTGGGATAGAATCCTTTCCAAAAGGTAAATCTGTAAAATCTTTTGTAATATCCTCCCAATAAAATTGTCCAGCATCTTGATAAGCTTCTTCTAAGTCTTGACTTCTTTTATTAAAATTTTCTGGCCAAAACATTTCACATCGTCCATCTTCTGTAATTTTAAAAGTTCTTTGAATTGGAAATGGCATTGATGTAGTAGAAAAAGCCATCTTTGCATCACTATTTTTTAGTTTTTCAAACCCTTGAATTAAATATTTTTCTTGAAGCAAAGGAGCAGTTGCATATATAGTACAAACATATTTGAATTTTTTACCTTGTTGTTTTAATGTATCAATAGCATGATTGATTACTTCACCAGTACCTGTAAAATCATCTGCTAACTCTTTTGGTCTATTGATCACTTCAGCTTTATATTTTATAGCTATGTCGGCAATTTGTTTGTCATCAGTTGATACATATACTTTTGAAAAAAGATTTGTTTTTAATGCTACTTCAATACTGTATGAAATAAGAGGCTTACCAAAAAAATCCTTTATATTTTTATAAGGTATTCTTTTACTGCCTCCACGTGCTGGAATTATTGCTATAGGTTTCATTTTAGTATCTCAAATATTGTTTTTATTACATAATCTTGTTCATCATCATTTAATAGTGGATAAATAGGCAAAGATAAACATTGTTCATAATATTGATCCATATTTGGTGTACACTCACTTCCATATCCCAATGATTTGTAGTATGGATGCTTATTTATTGGCATATAGTGCAGTTGTATATTTATATTTTTCTCTTTTAGTTTTATAAACAGTTGCTCTTTTGAGATCTTAATTTTTGTAAAATCTATTAAAATTACATATAGATGGTATGATGATTTTCCATTGTAGGTATAAAGTGGTTTGATTATAGAATTTTTAAATACTTTATCATATTTTTTTGCTATTCCTATTCTTCTATTTATAAAATTTGGTAATTTTTTTAGTTGAGATATCCCCAAAGCACATTGAAAATCTGTGATACGATAGTTATATCCCAAAGTAGACATCTCATATTCCCAAGGTTTCATAGAAGATGTTTTAACTATCCCATGATTTCTTAAAGATAATAATTTTTTATAAAAGTTCTCATTATTTGTAGTTATAGCTCCACCCTCACCAGTAGTTAGGTGTTTTACAGGATGAAATGAAAATATACTTATATCACTATTTGTACAAGATCCTGCTTTAATCCCATCGTATGTTGCACCAATTGCATGAGCATTATCTTCAAGGATTTTTATATTGTATGTTTTTTTTAAATAAGCCAATTTTTTTTGATTTAATATATTCCCACTAAATGATACGGCATATATTGCTTTTATAGTTGGATCTTCTTTTATATATTTTTCACACAGATCCAAATCAATATTGCCATCTTTTGCAATATCGACAAAAATAGGTTTTGCCTTTATATAAAGTATAGAGTTTGATGTAGCTAAAAAAGAGTTTGGTGTGGTTAATACTTTATCATTTTTATTTAGAAGAACCATAGAAGCTAGATGAAGTGCTGCAGTTCCATTTGATACAGCTACACAATACTTTGCATCACAAAACTTTGCAATAGCATTTTCAAACTCTTTAACTTTTGGACCAGTAGTTAGAAAAGGTGATTTTAAAATCTCCTCTACGCAATTTATATCTTCTTGATCAATTGTTTGTTTACCATAAGGGATAGGTTGCATTTTTTAATCTTTTATCATATCCATAAGCTGTTTTTCATCAAGCCATTGTGTATTATTCCCAGAGTTATATTCAAATCCCTGCTCAACAGGTTTCCCTTTTTCACCTATTTTATTTGTACTGTAATCATTTGTTTTTGTTGTAAATGTAATTGTTGGTTTTATTACATAGTGATCATCAAATTCTAGTGTTAGATGTGAGTCATCAGCAGGACACATTATTTCGTGTAGTTTTTCACCAGGTCTAATTCCTATTATTTTATGTGGAAGATCTGGAGCAATAGCCTTTGCCATATCAGTTATCTTCATAGATGGAATTTTTGGTATAAATATCTCCCCACCACTCATTCTATGAAAATTTTTAAGTACAAAATTTACACCATCTTTTAATGTTATAAAAAACCTTGTCATTTTAGGGTCTGTTATAGGAAGTTCTTTTGCTCCATCTTGTATAAGTTTTTGAAAATATGGTACTACTGATCCTCTACTTCCTACCACATTTCCATATCTAACAACAGCAAAAGAAGTATCTTGTTCACCAGTTAGATTGTTTGCAGCTACAAAAAGTTTATCTGATGCCAATTTTGTTGCACCATAAAGATTTACAGGATTTGCAGCTTTATCTGTACTTAACGCAATTACTTTTTTTACATGATTTGAAATAGCCGCATCAATTACATTTTGGGCACCGTTTATATTTGTTTTGATACATTCCATTGGATTATATTCTGCTATAGGCACATGCTTCAGTGCTGCAGCGTGAATGACATAATCAACACCTCTCATAGCTTTTTGAAGTCTTTGTGCATCTCTTACATCACCTATAAAATACCTCATACACTTTTGATCATAATCTTGAGCCATCTCATATTGTTTTAATTCATCACGGCTGTATATTATAATCTTATTTGGTTTATAGTTTTGAAGAAGTATTTTAGTATATTTCTTTCCGAAACTTCCTGTTCCACCTGTTATAAGTATATTTGCACCATTAAACATATAAAGCCTTTATTTTATATTTTATTTCTTTCAGCTAAAAGTCTTTGAATATTCTCTTTACTTTTTTGTGCCATTTTTTCTCTTTCTATTTTCATCTCTCTTAAGATTGTTAATGTTTCTTGTTTTTCATGATCGATATTAGATTTTATCTGTACAGCTTTTCTTTGGTTTGAAGTACCAGAGAGACCTATAAATTTCTCTTTATTATTAATATATATTTTATTAGTAGCAGAGTTTGCATTTTTATTAAAAACAATAATATCATCTTTTTTAAGATTTAGTATCTCTTCAACTGTAAGTTGTGTTTCTGCCATAATAGATTCTATATTCATTCTAGCACCAGATATTAAAGTTGTAATATCTTTTTTACGACTTATCTTTTTACCTTTACCCTCAGCAAAAAGTTTCTCAACTATTTTATTTAAAAGAGGTTCTATATAAGAAATAGGGTAACAAATAGATAAAAACCCTGATTCTTCATCTATTGTTATTTCTAAAACTACAAGTAATACAATCTCATGATCAGATATAATTTGAATAGCATTTGCATTTGTGTCTCTGCTTTCTATTTTGAAGTTTAGAGTAGTCACTTCATCCCAAACTTTATACATATGTTCAACAAGTAGTTGATAAAAATGATCAAAAATCTCTACTTCAATCTCTGTTAATTCTCTATCAAGATTGTCACTAGCACTTACAGCGCCACTTCCCAAAAGCTCTGTAATAATTTTATGTGAAATTGCAGGGTTACACTCTATTACGATTCTTCCCTCAAGAGGTTTTATTGATAATGTATTAAGTGATGTTAATTGTGGAATAGATAATATAAACTCCCCATAGGTCATCTGCTCAATACTGTAAAGTTTTATATCTACTATTTTTCTTAACATTGCAGATATATCAGTGATAAGATCTCTTAACATCTTATCATGAAGTGTAGAAAAAGCTTTAAATTGTTCATTTGTGATTCTATTTGGTTTTTTAAAATCATATATTGAGTAGTTTTTCTCTTTGGATACACTAGTAGGTTCATCAGGTATATTATCAATATCCTCGCCAGTTTCAGCAATATCTAAAAGAGCATCAATCTCATCTTGACTTAAAAATTCAGCCATATCACCTTCCTATTTTCTAATCTCAAGATCAACATCAAGTGCACCTAGACTCTTGATTAGTTTTAATGTTTCTATTATATCACCCATAGGTACTTTCATTACTCTCATTGATCTTAGCAGATCTGATACCGTTGGTAACCCTTTGCTGTTCATCATAACATTATTTAAACTGACTGTTACAGGCTTACCACCAAGTTTTACTCCATCACCAATATCTTCACCTTTGTTTAGCATAGGATTATTCCAATCTTTCTCATTTAAAGGTGATTTTTTTATTCTAATTGTGAAATTATCCCTTACAACAGTAACGGGCTGTATTACAATATTAGCTCCTGCAATTATCATACCTGTATTTACATCAATTATTACTTTCTTTTTAATATTAGAATCTATTGGAATATTTTGGATTATTGATATAAATCTTACCATAGATATATTTTTTGGTTTTTTTACCTCTATTGTTCTTGTATCTGTTGCAAAAGCAAGGGGTTTTCCAAATCTTTTGTTAATTTTATCTTCAACAGTTGCAGCAGTTTTAGCACTATTGTGAAGTAAACTAAGTGTTAGTGAAGTTTCATCTTTTAGATTGTAGTTTACTTCATTTTCAATTGTTGCTCCATCATATATAAAACCTGTTGTAAGATTTCCTTTTGTAGCTACTATTCTTCCTTGTGCCAGTGCATATACATTTCCATCTACACCTTTTAATTGTGTAAGAAGAAGTTCTCCATTATTTATAGATTTGGCATCCCCAATTGCAGATATTTTTACCCTAATTTTATCACCTTGTTTTGCAAAAGCTGGAAGATTAGCTGTAACCATAACAGCTGCTATATTTTTTGATTTGATTGATGATGTTGGGATTTTAATATATGAGTTTCTTAAAAGATTTTGTAAAGATTGCATAGTAAACTGACTTTTATCTCCAGTTCCTGCTAGTCCAACTACCAAACCATAACCTATAAGTTGGTTGTCTCTGATCCCTACAATATTTGAGATATCTTTGATAGATTGAGCCCAAATAGATGTTATTAAAATAAAAATAATCAATAATACTTTCAAATGTTGACCTCTATATAGATAAATAATCAATACTTTAACATAGTTTAACAAAAATTTATATAAAATATATCAGATTATATTTTGGAGATACTTTGCATATATATATTTATGGTGAAAAAAGTTTTAAAAAGACTATACATGAAGCTTTAGAACATGGAAATGTTAAATTTCATTTGGATGAAAATGGAACTATTGAAGAATTAAATTCATTAGAAGCTTTAAAATTGGCTATTGAATCTGAACCAAATAATATATATTTAATAGATCAAGAAAAAATTATTGATAATAAAAGTCTAAACAGTAAAATAAAATTTTTAACTCCAAAAGATGGTATTGAAAAAGAGTTTTTAGATCAACATGGTATAGAAGATATTGCAATAGATGATATTAAAAAACTTCCAAAATATATAATAAAAAAGCTTGATGCTTTACATCTTACAGATACATTTGATGAAGATGATAAAAATATTGACAATCCCTCAAGTATTTCTGAGGATGAAATAGATGCTATTTCAGATATTCTTGAAGATATTGAAAATATTGATGATAAAAACGACACTAGTTTAAGCGATGAGGATGATGAAGATTTCGACCTAGGAGATGATTTAAAAGATCTTCTTGCATCTGATGATGAAGAGGAAGAAGATATTGAAAATAGTTCAGATGAAGTTATAATAGATGATATATCAGAAGTTATGAATATTGATTTGGAAGATGCAGGTATAAACGACACGGCACAAGATAATAATGATCAAGGAATACAAAATATGGAAGATTTAACTCAATTAGATAGTTTAAAAGAAGAAGATATTATGGCAGCATTAAATGATTTTGATGATAAAATAGATTCAAATATATCTACTGAAAATGAAGATAAAAAAGAGTCATCATCGATAAATATTGATGCTTCAAATGTAAATGATTTATCAAGTTTATTAACACAACTTTTAAATAATAAAACATTAGAAATCACTGTAAAAATAAAAGATTAGATATATGGATTTAATGGGAATATCTCAAAATACTGTTAAAATTATATTACTTTTAGGTATCCCATCTTTGATGGTTAGTTTGATTATTGGATTAATAATCAGTATTTTCTCTGCAGTTACTCAAGTAAATGATGCTTCATTATCATTTGTTCCAAAACTTATATTTGTATCTATATTTATTTTGATATCATTACCTTGGATGGGGGATCATGTACAAACATATACACTTGAATTATGGGATCATATTCTAGACTTTGGAAGATAAATATGATAGATAAGTTATATAAGTTAAAGCAAACTCAAATTGATCAAGAATTGATGCAGAAACAAGAATTATTAAATAAAATTGATGATATAGATAAAGCAATTAGTCAAGATAGAAAACAATTGGAAAATATTACAGTTGAACAAAGTGGTGCAATTGTAGATTTTGAAATAATTGCAATACATAAAAATACTATGAAGCAAAGAATAGTAGATTTAGGTCGTCAAAAAATGTTATTATCTCAAAAAGTTGATCAACATAATGATTTAATAGTACAGTTACAAAAAGAATCAGAACAATATGAATATCTTTTAAATGAACAAAAAAAAGAGCAGTATAAAGAGGAATTGAAAATTGAAGCACTTATTGCAGATGAGATTACACAATCAAAATGGTCAAAAAAAAATGTTAGTTAAGTTATCATCATTATTACTGTTGTCTATCCCTTTATTTTTAAATGCAACTATACAAAGTGAAGGTGCTTATTCTAAAGAGAAAAAAGAGATTATACAGTTAAAAAAAGAACTAAATGAGTTCTATGAAAAAAAAGAGAAAGAGTATCAAAAAAATAAAGCTCAAATAGAAAAACTTTTGGCTCAGGTAAAGAAAGAGAAACAGGAAATAAAAGCAATATATGAAAGAAATCAAGAGATTTTAAAGAATATTGAGGGGAAAGTTGCATCAAAAACAGCAAAAATATATAATGGTATGAAACCAAAGATTGCAGGGCAAATTTTTACAAAAATGATAAAAGATGGTAAAATTGATGATGTTTTCGATATAATTATTACTTTGAAAGAATCTAAAGTTACTTTACTAATGAAATACTTAGATAAAGAGGATGCAGCAGATTTAACAACTATGTTAAAAAATTATAAAGTAAAATAAATAAAATTAGGGGAATTAAATGGCAGAAGAAGAGGTAAAAGAAGAGGTTAAAAGTTCTGGGGGAGGTAAAGGTATCCTTATTGTTTTGATTGTACTTGTTGTGCTATTGATGGGTGCAGTAGGAGCTGGAGCTTGGTATGTTTTAACTCAAATGCCTAATCAAAATGCTCAAAATAGTACAAAAAGTGATAAAGTAAACAAACAAGAAGCAGATGAGGATGCAAAAGTATTATATAAAGCAGAAATTAATGATCTTGTGTTAAATATAACAAATTCAAAAGGTAGAGAAAAACTTATGAAACTATCTTTTGTTATAAAATCAACTGAAGAGACAATAGAACAAATTGTAGAAGAAAATAGAGCAGAGATTATAGATGTAGTTATTGCTCAAATATCTTCAAGAAGCAGTGAAGAGCTTTTAACAGTTGGAGGAAAAGCTTTATTAAAAGAGGAGCTTCTAGATGAGATTAATAGAATCATTAATGAAGCAACTGTAACAAATGAAGATATTAAAAAGAATAATGTTAAAAAGTTATTTTTCACATCTTTTGTAATAAAATAGGATTAATATGATTGTTGTTGTAAAAAAACCACTGTATAAAAAGACAATAGCCAAAGTATTGTCTTTTATTGCATTAGTATGTATGTTTACGGTGTATTATTTTTACATGAAAGATAAATATGCACAACCTCAAGATGAGGTAGTCGCTCAAAAATCAAATAAACAAGAGTTATTAAAAAAGAAAAAACTAGCAAAAAAGTTAGAAAAAATTATATACAAAGAGGCTGAAACAGTTGTAGATTTAATTGGACAGGAGAATGTTCAAAAGATTAAAGTTGTGGGGAAAACATTATTTATAGTTTGTGATAGTAATACAGATATTGAACCTGTTATGGTAAGATACGGAGTATTAGCTTTAGTGAAAAATACCAATAAAGATATAAAAATAGCAATAGACTTGAAAAATATTATTGGAGATATAAATGAAGTATAGTATTTTTCTAATAAGTATTTTTTTTATATTTGCAGGTTGTGAAGCAGAAAAAAGTAATATAACCTTTGAAAAACCAAAATCACAGGTTGTAAAATATACACCAAAACCCACTCCTAAAAAAGGTTCACTTTACTCTAAAAGGGGTGGATCTTTATTTTCAGACAAAAAAGATTTACAAGTAGGTGATATTTTACAAGTTATAATAAATGAGGAATTAAAATCTGATTCTAAAAATTCAAGAGCTTTAAATAAAGCCAACTCAACATCTTTAGGGGCAGGTGTATTTGGACCAGCTTCTACAAATACTAGTCCTAATAGTATTATAAATACTGCAGCAAATAAGTTAAACAGTATGACAGGATTTGAAGTTGGAGGGAAAAGTACAAATACTTTTTCAGGCAGTGCAACTTCAAAATATGATGAATCTTTTTCAGCAACAGTTTCCGTAATAATTGATCAAGTATATCAAAATGGTAACTATTATATAAAAGGTTCAAAAGAGATTTTAATTGATGGACAAAAGCAAATAATGATGATTGCTGGAGTTATAAGACCATATGATATCAGTCCAGAAAATACAGTAAATTCATCACAAATTGCAAATTTTAAGATGCTTTATAGAAAAGATGGAAGTGAAGCTGATAATTTAGAAAAACCTTGGGGAGCAAAAGCTTTAGAGTCTATTTGGCCTTTTTAATCTAAAATTAAGAAATGTAAGTATATAATTAGTAATAAAATATAAAAGGAGATGTTATGATAAATTCATTACATGTAGCACAAACTGGTTTAGCTGCTTCTAGAACAGCAGTAGAAAATGTAATGAATAATACGGCAAATGAAAACACTCCTGGATATAAAAAAAGGGTTGTGAATCTTTCAGAAGCTGCACACATTGATTCAAGGGATTATGGTAGAGGTGTAGTTGTAGGGGATACTGTTCGTATAACAAATCAATATATGGCAGATAATCTTAATAAAGAGAGTGGTAAAAGCGCGTATTATAGTGAACTTGATACCATGCTTAGTGATATAGAATCTATTTTTTACGAAACTGATATTAGTGGATTTTCTAGTGATTTAGATAGATATTATCAAGCAATAGAGGATTTACGAGCAAATCCAAATGATAGTATTGCAAAAAATAATTTCAATAATCAAGCACAAATACTTGTAGATGATTTAAAAAATCTTTATGCTGGTATAGAAGACAGAGAGAAAGTAACTAGAAACACTTTAAATGATACTGTAGATGAAATAAATAATATTTTAAGTGATATTGGAAAAGTTAATGAGCAAATGCAACAACAACTTACACCTTCAAATGATCTTCTTGATAAAAGAGATCAACTAGAACAAAAATTAGCTCAATATATAGATATTGATGTAGATAGAACAGATGATTATGAACTTAAAATTGGGGGTAAAACTGCTGTTAGATACAATACAAATATACATGATTTAAAAATAGTGAATAATTATATACCTCAAACAGATAAATATGTAAATGATGAAACTACAGAAAGTACAATTGGATCTGCAGGGTTTAATAGTGACGGTGACACTATAGTATATACTTTTGATAATACATATGAGATTACTGTTACATATGGAGAAACAATAAATAATCTTTATGGAGATGGGCAAGATGTTACAGTTGATGAATCAAATTATGTCGTAGCACTTGCTACTAAAATAAATAATCATCATGATCTTCCTTCAAATATAAAAGCACAAAATGGTGAGTATTTATTTGATCAAGATAATAAACAATATACTTTAGACAGTGAAGGCAATAAAATATATAGAACAGATTCTCCACCAGATAACAAATATTTGGTAGTTGAATCAATTATTCCTGGTGAAGATGGAAGATTTGAAGGCAGGATCGTAGTAAATGATAATGATGCAGCAACTCCAACTAAAGTTGAAGTAAAAGAGAATGAAGTACGAAGTTTAAAAGGAAGTGATGATACCCATATAGAGATATTTGATGAAAAAATTACTTTAAATAGAGGAAGTACCAGAGCTTTAACAGAAAACTTAACAACAGATGATCCAAATAATAAATTTACAAAGTACAGAGATGCATTAGATGCTTTTACTCAAGCATTAAGTGATATGAGTGATATGTATATAAGAAATGATGATGGTAGTTATGTATATGGACAAAAAGCAGTTGATCTAAATACAGATTCAACTGCAGTGGTTGAAAAACTAGGAATTTTTACTGGAAGTGATGTAAATTCATTAAAGTTTAATAAGGATGCAGTTAATGGTTTTTCTCAACAGGATTTGGATTATCTAGCTACTATTCAATGGAAAGATGATATTAGATTTGATGGTGAATCTCAAGATGGAAAATCTGAAGATGGTACATCATTTTCAAAATTTTATCAAACTTTGCTTGTTGATATATCTTCAGCAAAAGAATCAAATGATTATATGCTAGAAACACAAGAATCTATCACAATGTCACTGTCAAGTACATATGATAAACTTGTAAAAGTTGATAAAGATGAGGAGATGCTTAATTTAATAAAATTTCAAGCATCATATGAAGCCAATGCAAAAATTGTTACAACTATAGATGAGATGTTGCAAGTAATACTTGGTTTGAAAAAATAGAGGGGGTGTAGAATGGCTGATTATGATTATAGTTTAGTTGGTTCATTTAGTACAGGAGCTGCAAGCTCTTTAAATGGTGATTTAATCAATAAATTAAGAGCTGCAGAAGAGAAAGCTGTAATTGATCCAATTGATAAAAGTCTAGAAACTTGGGATAAAGAGCTTGAAGCCATTACTTCAATAGAGGAGAAAATAAATGCATTAAGAGATGCATCAAGATCATTTGATCTATTTAATGCAAATGGAACAGTATTTGATGCAGTTAGTGCATCTACAACAGGAACATCTGCAGTATTTGATGCAGTTGATGTATCTGGCTTAACTCCTGGAACTACAACAATAAGTGTAACTCAACTAGCTCAAAGAGATGTATATCAATCAAATACATTTAGTGATCCTGATGCTATAATGAGTGAAGGGCAAAATGATGGAGATAAACTAAATATCCAAATAGGTAGTGGAGATACTATTGATTTTACAACTAAAGATAAAACTTATAAAGAGTTAGCCGATGAGATTAATGCTGTAGAAGGACTTACAGCCTCGGTAGAACAAGTTGGTACTTCTGAGTACAGACTAGTTATAAAAAGTACTGATTCAGGACTTGATAATGCTCTAACTATTACTCAAACAGATGCTGATGGTAATGCCTTAGCTACTGATTTAGGATATGGTGATAGTTCAAATCATACATTAGAAGCTCAAAATTTAAATGCAACCATAGATGGTGTTGCTTATGATGTAGCTTCTAATACAGTTACTATTGAGGGGAATTTAACTATGACTGCAGTTGAATTAGGTGATTCAACTATTACAATTCAAAAAGATTCAAGTACAATTATTCCAAAACTTGAAGAATTTGCAGCAGCATATAATGAAGTGGTAGATAGTATTGATGGAGAGCTTTATGCTGATGAATCCAGTATAAATGACCCATCAAGTTTAAGATCAATGTTATCTCAAATAAAAGATAAATTTTTTCAAACATACGGTGATGATAAATCTATATTTAATTATGGAATTGACTTGGATAAAGATGGACATATGACTATAGATTCAGAGAAATTAGGTAAGGCGGTAACAGAAGATTTAGATGGATTGAAAGAGTTATTTGTGGGTACAGCTGAAAATAAAGGTGTTGGTACACAAATAAAAGAATTAATAGATGATATGAATGCTTTTGATGGTTCATTAACATTGTATGGTGATCATATGGCTGATAGAAAAACGAAACTTGAAGAGGAGAGAGAAAAAGCTATTGAAGATTTAGATGCAAAATATAGTTTAATGGTCTCTCAATTTTCTGCATATGGCGCGATAATTGCACAAATGGAAGCATCATTTAGTGGATTAAAATTAACAATAGATCAATCTACAGCTTCTAATTAATGATGGTATTTAAGATTAATTATACTATACTTTTTGTCTATAAAATTATGGAGTTCTAGAATATGGGAATTGAAGCGTATAATCAACAAGCAGCGGTTACAGATGATCCGTATATGCTTATACTTAAGTTATATGAAGGATTATTAAAATATCTTTCGTTTGTAAAAAATGCAATGGAAGAGGATAATATTGAAGAGAAGTTTTTATATATAAATAAGTCTATTGCTATTTTTGATGAATTAAGAAATATTCTTGATTTTGAAGGTGGAGATGTAGCATATTATTTAGATGGTTTATATTTGTATCAAATAGAAACACTGTTTAGTGCTGGTATTGATGATAATATTAATGCAATTGATCAAGTAAGTAAAGTAGTTAAAGGTTTAATAGAAGCATGGAAAGACGAGACTGGTCTTTAGAAGCTCTAGAAGAGTTTCAGTATTTAGACTCTTTAGATGATGAACAAAAAGCACCAGCTCTTGCAAAATGGGTAAGTAAATATCTTAGTGATAAAGATATTTCTAAAATAGATTTACCAAAAGATAAGCTCCTTCAGTTAGAGGAGCTTTTTTTTAAAAATATTAACTTCCTTAAAAGTTTTAGAGATAAACAAAGGGAAGAGTTATCAAAACTTAGAGATTTAAAAAAATTTCTACAAAACTAATCTTTAATAACTAAGTCCAACTACATCTCTTATAATATCCATTTTTTCTTTGGCAACTTTTTGTGCTTTTTTTGCACCAAAATCTAAAATCTCTTTTACTTTAGCAGGATTATTTAGATAATATTCTCTTTTTTGTGCATATGGTTCAAAATGTTCATTTATTTTATCCAATAGAGTTAATTTAAAATGCCCATACCCCTCACCTGGTGTTTCATATCTTTTTCGAAGTTCTATTAATTCATTATCATTCATAAAAAGTTTACATAAAGTATATACATTACAGTTTTTCCAATCTTTTACCTCTTCAAGTGGAGTTGAATCTGTAACAACACCCATAACTTGTTTTTTTAATACTTTGGGTGAACCAAACATATCAATAGTATTTCCATAAGATTTTGACATTTTTGCACCATCTGTCCCTGGAACACTTTGTACATTTTCATCAATCTTTGCTTTTGGAAGGGTTAAGATCTCACCATATGTATTATTAAAACTATTAGCTATATCTCTTGTCATCTCAACATGTTGAATTTGATCTTTTCCTACAGGAACAATATTTGAATCAAATAGTAATATATCTGCAGCCATCAAAACAGGGTATGAAAAAAGTCCGTGATTTGCACTTATACCTTTTGCTGTTTTATCTTTATAGCTATGGGCTCGTTCTAGTAGCCCCATTGAAGTATGATTTGATAATATCCAATATAGTTCAAGTACTTCAGATACATCGCTTTGTACCCAAAATGTTGATTTCTCAGGATCCATACCAAGAGCCAGAAAATTTACTGCTGCTTCAAAAATATTTTTTTGTAAAAACTCTTTATCTTTTACCGATGTTAAAGCATGGTATGAAGCAATAAAAGCAAATAATTCACCATCATCTTGAGATTCGATCATCTTTTTGATCATACCAAAATAGTTACCTATATGAATAGTTCCACTTGGTTGAATTCCTGATAAAATTCTCATAATTACTCTTTTGTATCAAAAATTTCTATTGATTTAATAATATCACCTTGGGCAATAGAGTCTAAAGTTTTAAAGCTTTTTTCATCACCATCTTCAATTCCACCAAATACAGTATGCCCGCCATCAAGATGAGGACACGGTACAAAACAGATAAAAAATTGACTTCCACCAGTATCTTTTCCTGCATGAGCCATAGATAAGCTTCCTCTTTTATGAACTTGCTTAGGAGCATTAGTTTCACATTTGATTGACCATCCTGGTCCCCCTGTTCCAATACCATCAGGACAACCTGCTTGTGCCATAAAATCAGGGATAACTCTGTGAAAGTTAAGATTGTTATAAAAACCATCTTTTGCCAATGTTGCAAAATTCGAAACTGCTATAGGAGTTGATTCTGGAAATAGTTCTACCCAGATATCCCCTTTTTCAGTAGTTATTTTAGCATATTGAAATTTTTCTAATTCCTCTTTTGAATAGTTATACTCTTTTAGTTCATCTTTAAATCCAAACATATATAGATCCTTTTATATTATAAATTTTTTTGGATTGTATCATTTTTTAGGTTGTAAATAGTTTAGTTTAACCATTGTTTCAATCAGTTCTCTAAATACTGGAACTGCAGAGTGTGAAGCATAATAATAATACCAGTGTTCACCTGTAGAAATTGGATTAATTACACTTACTCCTATAGTATATTGATGTTTATCATCATTTGCAAAACCAAAAAATGAACTAATATATTTTTTTTGATAAGCTCCCCGTCTGGCTATATTTGCAGTACCCGTTTTACCACCAACTTCAAGTCCCTCTATATATGCAGATTTTCCAGTACCTTTTTGTACAGTTTTAATGAGCAACTTTTTCATTTTATTTGCAGTTTTTTTTGTGATAACCTGTACAGGAGATATATTTTGGTCTGTATTTATTATTTGGTTACCTGAAATGATTTGTGCTACTATTTGAGGTGTTACTACTTTACCATCATTATTAAATGCAGTATATGCTTTAAGTATTTGCATAAAAGTTGCAGTCATCCCTTGTCCATAAGAAACTGTAGCTTTATATACATTATCTTTCCCTTTTTTCTCACCCCTTAGAAACTGTCTTAATTTTGGAAGCCTTCCAACTTTTTCGTAAGGTAGGTCAATACCTGTTTTTTTTGTAATACCAAATTTTTTTAAACCTTCAATAAACTCTTTTGCTTTCAATCTTTGTGCTAATTGAAGAGTTCCTATATTACTTGAATATATTACAATATCTTCAACTGTAATATATCTTTTTTTAAAATTATGATCATCTCGAATAACAAATCTTCCAAGTGGGTATCTCCCTTTTGGATAAAGACCTTTGGCATTTGGTTTGCCTTTATTATATGCATTAAAAAGTTCATTTTTTTTAATTCTATTTTTGTCCATAACCAAAGAGATACTTATTGGTTTTATAACAGAACCTGGTTCAAACTCATACTCTATTGCATTAACATTTAAATAAGGGATATCTTTTTGATGAATATTATCTGGATCAAAACGGTTTGATGATGCTAATGCCAACACTTTTCCTGTTTTTGTTTCAATTATTGATACAATTATCTCATCACAAGATAGCTTTTTTTTGTGTTTATCTAAAATCATCTCAATATTTTTTTGTAATTTAAGAGGTATATTTAAAATTAAATTAGCACCATCTCGTCTTGCATCAATTTGACTGCTTTTATCAAATGAGATATATGATAATACATCTCTATACCCTTTTAGGTGACCATCTTTTGAATTTTCAAGAATATTTTGATAAGTTTTTTCCAACCCTTTGATACCAGCAACTTTTGTATGTCCTGATTTTGTTTCAACTTTTCTCATATATCCTAAAACAGGAGTCATTGAATCTTTGTATGCAAATACTCTTTTCTCTCCACTTTCATGAATACTTAATCCATATAATATTCTACTTCCATGAACTTTGATGCTTTTAAATACATTTAATCGTCTTAGTTTATATGCTAATTCTTTTAAATTTTTTGCAGTTCTTGAATCAATTCTATAGCTCAGCACCAAAGTACCTGGGCGTTTTTTTAAAGATTTATCAATTTTTTTATTAATCACTTTAGTAGGAATATCACTATAAATAGAAAAAAGTTTTACAAATAATGCTCTTTTATCTAGATCTAGACATCTTGTATCAATAGTAGCTTTATATAATTTTTTTGAACTACTTAATTTAAAATTATCTTTAGAATATATTGTACCTCTTACAGCCAATTCATTTTTCTCAATTAGCAGTTTTGGTAAGTGTCTAGGTTTTGTAATTGTGTTTGATACTGATAAAATTAATATTAATAGTGCAAATAAAATTATAAAAAACAAGATTATAATCTTTTTTACAATTGTTTTATTATCTATTATCTTGTTTTTAATCATTTTAGGGGTGTCCTTAACCGAATTTTAGCTAAAATTTTGAAATGAATTCTAGCAAAAATAAGATTAAACCTAAAAGTGCCAAATTAACTATATCAAATGAACCAGATTATTTTTTATTTATATTGGCATCTATATTAATAATAATAAGTATAATTTTTTCATATTCATTATCTGTATATACAGTTGAATATTATAATTACAATCAATACCATTTTTTTGTAAGACAGGGGTTTGTTGGAATTATATCAATACTACTTATGTGGACAATGTCACAATCTAGACCAGAAATCTTAGTAAGTTGGGTAGGGTGGAGTTTATTTATTGTATTTTTTGCTTTAATGGCTGTTATGCCATTTTTCCCTTCATCTATGGTAACAGCTTCAGGTGGAGCAAATAGATGGATTAGGTTACCTGGTTTTTCATTATCTCCTGTAGAGTTTTTTAAAATAGGATTTATATATTTTTTAGCGTGGTCGTTTCACAGAAAGGTGATAGTGCAACCTAAAAAAATGACATTAAAAGATGAATTTTTATTATTAGCACCATATTTTTTAGCTTTTTTACTTGTTGTATTTATTGTTGCTTTTTTACAAAAAGATTTAGGACAGGTAGTTTTACTTGGTTTGGTCTTGGTAGCAATGATGATTTTTGCAAATAGAAGCTATAAAATATTTTTAATATTGGGAACTGTAGCAGTTGCAGGAGTTGTAGGGTTGATTATTGCTGCACCACATAGGATTATCAGAATACAAAGTTGGTGGAGTATGGTTCAAGATGGTGTTTTATCAATTATGCCAGATTTTGTAGCTAATACATTGCGAATAAAAGATTTTCCAGAACCATATCAAGTAGGTCACTCTTTAAATGCAATTCATAATGGTGGATGGTTTGGACAAGGTATATCTGAAGGTAATTTAAAACTTGGTTTTTTAAGTGAGGTTCATACAGATTTTGTATTAGCAGGTATTACTGAAGAGATAGGTTTATTTGGTCTTATTGGTATTATTACTATTTTATTGTTGATAATTTGGAGAATATTTAGAATTAGTAGAAGAATAGACAATGCTTTATATCATCTATTTACTTTAGGTATTGGATTAATGATTGTACTTGCATTTTTAATAAATAGTTACGGTATATCAGGAATGATACCAATAAAAGGTATTGCAGTTCCATTTCTAAGTTATGGTGGTAGTTCACTACTTAGTGTTGCAATAGCTATTGGATTAGTTTTGTCAATTAGTACAGAGGTTAAAAAGGATAAAAAAAGATGATAGTGGTAACTGGTGGTGGAACAGGAGGTCATCTAAAAGTTGCAAAAGCAATTATAGATGAACTTCATAGTAGAGGAGAAGCTGTAATATTTATAGGTTCAAGTAATGGTGCAGATAAGGCTTGGTTTGAACATGATACAACATTAAGATTTAAGTTTTTTTTGAAAACGCAAGGTGTAGTAAACCAAGGTTTTATGGGAAAATTAAAATCTCTTTGGATGATTATCAAAGGTATAAATAGATCTTTGGATATATTTGATCAATATAATGTAACAAAAGTTATCAGTGTAGGAGGATATAGTGCAGCAGCAGCTTCATTTGCTACACTTTTTTGCAGAGCAAAATTATATATACATGAACAAAATTCTGTTATGGGAAGATTAAATAAAATCACTTCAAAATTTGCTGCAAGAGTATATAGTTCATATGATCCTAATTCAAGAGTAAAAGATTATCCTGTATCACAAGAGTTTTTTGATGAAGCAAGAATTAGAACCAAAGTAAAGACAATTATTTTTCTTGGAGGTTCTCAAGGTGCTGTAGCTATTAATGATTATGCTTTAAAAATTGCTCCAAAATTAAAACAATTTGGTATGAATATAATTCATCAAGCTGGAAAGAGTGACTATGAAAGGGTAAAAAAGGAGTATGAAAAACTAGGGATTGAAGCTGATATTTTTGATTTTACACCAAATATAGTTAAAAAAATGGCAAAAGCAGATTTTGCTGTAAGCAGAAGTGGTGCATCTACGCTTTGGGAGCTTTGTGCTACAGGATTACCAGCACTTTTTATCCCTTATCCGTATGCTGCAGCTGATCACCAATATTACAATGCAAAATTTTTACAAGATAAAAAATTGGGATATGTATGTAGACAAAAAGATCTTGATAAATTTGATATATTTTCTATAGTAAATGATGATAATCATATAAATGAATTGTCAAAAGGTTTGGTAAAAGTTATTAGGATAAATGGTTTAGAATTTTTAGTAACAGATATTTTAGAAGATAGTTAATAAACTATCTTCTAAAATTATCAAATACAAGTGGTGCTTTTAAGTCTAATGATCTTAAATGTTTCATAACTTTTTGTAAATCATCTAAGTTTTTACCACTTACTCTTATCTCATCACCTTGATTTACTGCCGTTACTTTTAGTTTTAATTTTTTTATTTCACTTTGAATAGTTTTAGCTTCATCTTTTTCAATTGTATCAACTATTTTATATATAAATTTTTTATTTCCACCACTTGCATCTTCACTTTTTACCTCTTCTAAAGAGTTTATAGATACACCTCTTTTATTCATTTTTGATATAAGTATATCTTTCATTGCATCTATTTTATTATCACTTGCACTTAAAAGTGTAAGTGTTTTTGCACCTATATTTAAGTCTATCTCTTTTGTAATTCCTTTAAAATCATATCTATTATCAACCTCTTTTTGTGCTTGTATTACTGCATTTTTCATCTCTTGCATATCTAGTTTTGCAGATATATCAAAACTGTGTTCTTTTGATTTTGCCATACTGTTTTCTCCTTTGTTTATTGAATTATAGAAACAGGAATAGTATCTTCTATTCTTATTTCTAAAGTATCATCACCAGAATTCTCATATACATAAAATGTATGTTCAACTCCATCTATTGTTTGTGTTATAGTATGATCTGTTGACCAAGTATTATAATAAGTACCAGATGATGAACTATAATTTGCTCTTAATTGAACATCATCACCATTATCTCCTAAAATATTAAGAAGTTTATCAGAATCAGTTAATGCTAATACATCACTTAAATAAATTCCAGATAATGAGTGGTCACCATTTTTTGTTAAATCTATTTGTTCAAAGTTTTCTAAATCATTATTATCAAGCACACCAAAGTTTATATCAATATCTTGTTTTAATATTAATGTATCTTCCCCCTCAAGTGCATCAATTTGATCATCAGTATTATATGTTAATATATCATCATTTGTTGTAGCAATTGGATCATTTGTAAGAATTTCAAGATAAAAAGATGATGTTATATCCAAACTTGAACTTCCATCACTTTCTACTGTGTGTGCAGTTACATTAATAGTGCTGCTGATATTTTGTGAACTTGTAAATTGAATATTATTAATTTCAGTAGATGGTATATCACTAATTGTATAAACTCCACTATTATATGTAACAGTTCCACTAGTATTTGTAAAAGTTAAGCAATCGCTATCAAAATTATCTAAAGTTAAAGTTACAGTTTCACTAATATCTTCAATATTGGCATTTAAATTTAAAGTAAATGTATCATTTTGACTTCCATAATTATCTGTAGGATTTATAGTTAAGCTATCAACTACTGGTGATATATCCAAATTTAATATATCTGAATCTGAAATCTCTTGAGATGAGATGATTGCAGAGTTATCATCATCAATATCTGTAGTTTTTACTATCATATTTATTTGTTGAGTTCCACTAATATTTGCTGCAGGTTTAAATTGTAATGTATCTATGTACTCTAAAGGTATATCAACACCTGTTGAACTATTTGTTACGGTTTTAAAAATATCGTTTGTTCCATCATTGTATTTAAAGACTGTACCAATATCAAGATTACTAAAATTTAATAGTGTAGTTTCATTTGTGTCATTATTTGTAATATTTAAGTTGTCAAATATATCTACAAAATCACTATCTTCTTCTATTGAACCTAAATCTACATCTCCTTGAGTTGATACTTGATCACCTTTTATTTCACTAAGAGGATTAACTACTATATTTTGAGTATGAGAAAATGTATTTGTATCAGTTTGAGTTGTTCCATTTACAGTTTGTGTATCATCTATAGTAATATTCATATCTAATGATATATCTGTACTGCTATTAAGAGGAGGAGTTAAGGTATAATTTTTAATATTATCTATACCAATAGTTGTTATATCTAGAGTTCTACTTGATACTTCATTACCATCTTGATCTTTTAATATCCAATTATCTGGTAAATTTATAAGTTCAATTTGTGTAATAGTTTCACTTCCATCACTATCTACTAAAGCAATACTTTGTAAAAATTTAATACTTGTATCTTCATTCATCGAGAGATTATCTAGTGTAATATCATCATTAGATTGTGGATTTACATAAATATTGGTTGTTATACTTGATGATTCAACAACTGGATTTGCACTTATACTATCACTATCATTATCTAGTGTATTAAGTGTAATTTTTAAATCATTTATATCACCACTATAATTTGGTGGTGGAGTGATTTTTATTATAGGATCATCACCACTAAAACTAATAGTTTGAGATGTATCAGATGAGCCAACAGTTACAACTGTACCATTTACATATATTTTCATCCCTTGTGGTAAATTAGAACCATCATTCATACTAAAAGTAAAACTTCTAGCTTCACTTCCATCAGTATCTGTAAAAACTTCACTTAAATCAGCACTTATATCTAAAGTTTCATCTTCATTTATTGTATAATCCTTTGAAGTTGTATTATCTATTTGTAAAGTTGGGGTATCAGTAACAGCTAAAACATCAACAAATACAGAAGTAGTAGTAGTTTGAGACGTAACATCACTTAATGGTACATTATTATTATCCACTTCATATTCTGTTACACTCACATTTATAGCAAAATTTTCATGTTGATTAGGTGGTGGTAGTATTTGCAAACTTTCATATTCACTAATACTCATATTTAGATCTGCTGTTGTTCCATCAATATGATTGTGATCACTTAGCATTATAGTTATATCATTTCCATCAGATGTAAATAAAGATGAACCATCACTTGCTAATATTTGAGCACCATTTGGAATGCCACTTAATGTAATTACACTTATAGCTTCAGGAGTATCATAATTATCACTTCCATCATCAGTTGCATCAGTATTATCATTGATAATAGGAGCATTTAAACTAAGATCAATTGCAGTATCTTCATTCGTTTGAATTATGGAATTATCTACACTCATTTGTGCTATATCTGTTATTGGATTTACTGTAACATTAATAGTTGATGTTGTAGTAGTTCCATCATCTAAAGTGGTATCATAAGTAAAACTGTCTATACCACTGAAATTAGAATTTGGAGTATAAGTAATTGTCCCATCATCATTTATAATAGCTGTTCCATAAGTAGCATCTGTATTAATAGAAGTATTTGATAAAGTTGCATCTGCATTTGAGTTAAATGTAATTGTTGAATCTTCATTTAAAACTATAGATTTATCTTGTGGATTGTCATCAATAATACTTACATTAAATGTTCCAGATTTTGAATCGCCATCATCATCAGTTAATATTATATCAAAATCAAATTCTATATTTCCATTTTCTAAAAGAGCATCTTCATGATCAATTGCTTGATATAAAGTTGCAGTATATGTAGGATTTGTAGAAGTTGGATTATTAATCACAACTTTTAATACAGCATTATCATTTTCATCTTTTAATATAAGTGTATGATAATCATTTGAAAATTCATAAGTTATATTACTGCCAAAAGATGATAAAGCACTGTCGTTAAGTGTTGAATCGGTTTGTGTAGTATTAAATGTTACATCATAAGAACTACTTTTTGAATATGTTAGATCTAGATTTATATCACCTGTTTGTATAAGTGGTGCAGAATCAGGATTACTACCATTTGATAAATACTGCTCATCAATTGATACATTAGTTGTAGTATCAATAGTAGCGTATGTATCATCAACTTGAATAGTCTGGCTACCAATTACATCTGGATGGTCACCATCTTGATCTGTAACTATATATGTAAAAGTGGTTTGGAAATTATTTATATCATTGGCATTTTCATGGGTGTATGTTGTTGGAGGAGTATATTGCCATGTACCATCATAATATACTTTTAAAGTCCCTTTATCTGTAGTAATTGTTGTTGAACCACCACTTGATATCGTTGAAGAGGTAACATCATCAAAAGTAAAAGATGTAATACCTGCTAAATCACTTCCTTGTGTAAAATCAAGTTTGTGTGTAATTGTAGATGTTGTATCATGTGTACTTGTACTAGTTGACTCGTCATAATTATCAATACCATTAAAACTAAATGTTGAATCTCCTTCATAAACTTTTACTAAAGTATTATTATCATTGTTTATTATTGGATCATCTCCATCTAGTATAATTATATCTTGTGTGGCACTTGAAGTGTCTCCATCACTATCAATTATAGTGTATGTAAAACTATCTATTAATTCATTTGTACTAGGATGAATCTCTCTTAAATCTGAAGTATAAGACCAAGAACCATCACTATTGACTATTAAGCTGCCGTATATGGTATCCATAGTATCACCAAATGTACCAGATACTATTTGTGAACTTTCATTTGTATATGTAAATCCTTGAAGTGTAATATCTCTATCAGCTCCATATATATCATTAGATAGAAGATCAATCATACCACTAAGAGCATTTTGCCCTTCAACCACACTTAGTGAATCTTCAGAATTTGCAGTTGGTATATCATCTATTATATCAATAGAGAAACTATTACTAACTTGTGAATCAATATCAACTACAGTAAAATCAAATGGTATAGTTATAGTATCTATTCCACTAGAAGGATGATCTATTTGATTATCTAAAGTAAAAGTATATGTTTGTGATGTTCCACTTGTATCATCAAAATTATCAAGAGTAAGGGTAAATATATCATTACTATTTGCAGTTGCACTTAAGGTATGGTTATCATCACTTAAACTATATTCCAAATCATAACCATTTGATGTAAGAGATAAATTTTGTAAAGTTGTAATAATTGAATCATCAAATCTTACATCATTAATATCATCTGCACTTTTTGTTATATTTAAATTTTGAGTTATTGTTAAGCTCTCTTTATTATCATCACTACCATTTGTTAAATCATTCTCATCTATACTATTTGTAGCTATTGCATTTAAAGTTGGGTTGGTATCAATAAGAGTAATATTTTGTGTTGCTTCATTTGAGATGTCTCCATCACCATCTATTATAGTATAAGTAAAGCTACCAAGAGTATTATTTGCATTTGCATCATCATGATCGTAACTATCTATAGGTGTAAAGCTCCAAGAACCATCACTATTTACAGTTAAATCTCCTGTTGGAGTTGTTATAGTCTCTCCTGCATCTTTGGTTTCATTATTTGCGCTAAATTGATAAACTATAGCACCATCTGCACCTTGAATATCATTGTTTAAAAGGTTAGTTCCATTATAAGTAGCTGTTCCTTCAACTAATGATAAATCTGTTTCATCTGTAGCAGTTGGTGTATCATCTTGAATTTTGATAACTAAATTTGATGTTTGTGTATCCCCATCTGTATCATTTACAGTTATGCTTATACTATCCTCTATTGGATTATTGTCTGGATGATCTAGATTATCTTTGAGAGTATATGTATAACCAATAGTTATTGTACCTTTTGTATCATCTGTAGAAGTGGTATTTATATCATAACTATTTATTACAAGTGTACCTTCATTAGTATCGATTGTTATATGTGAAGTGTTACAGTTTTCTAAAGCACTTCTTGATATAGTTGTAGTTTCAATAACAATATTATCCAAAGTATCAAGTGCTTGAAAAGTAAAAATACCATCACTGATAATATCGCTATCATCATTTGCACTTCCCTCATCTAAGCCAGCTTCATATACAGTTCTTGAAGGTGTATTTAAACTTACACCATCATCTGTTCCATTTATGGTTATAGTTAAAGTAGATGATGAGGTATCTCCATCATTATCTGTAATAGTATATGTAAATACTTCTGTTAAAGTTTCCCCATCAGTTATACCTTGTACCTCTAAATTTGTATTATCTAAAGTATATGTGTAATTCCCTTGATCATCAAGATTAATTGTTCCATAAGTACCAACTAAATCAGTATTTAAATTTCCTATTGCATCACTTGTGGTATTGTCTCCAGTTTTTATACCAGTAACAGGTGTACTTGTAATATCTGCACCAATATCATCATCAAATAGATTATCACTAATTGTTGATATAGATGTAATAGCATCACCTTCATCTATATTGTCAATATCACTACTTGCACTTGGATTATCATCCAAAACGGTGATTATAAAGTTTCCATTTGTATTTGTAAGATCAATATCTGCAACTTCAAATAAAAAACTTATATCTTTAGTTGTATTACCAGCTCCATGGTCAATACCTTCATATAGAGTTATTGAGTACTCTTGTTGGGTACCACTTGCATCATCTGGATTTAAAATACTTACTTCAAAAAGTTTTTTGTCATCACTTCTAGTTGCAGTTATTTGATGTGAAGAATCAAGTGTATATGTTATATCCAAACCATTGCTTGTGATATTTTGAGCTATAAGATCATCAACGGTATCTTGTGTAAAATAAACATCACTGATGTCATCTTGCGCTTTTGTAATATTTAAAGAACCTACATCATTAGATAATCCAACTGTTGTAGTCAGTTCTTCATCTAAATTTCCATTTATACTTGCAATTGTAGGTTCTGTATCATTAATATTTATTGTTTGAACAGCACTGCTTAAATCACCATCTTTATCAATAAGTGTATATATAAAATCAGCACTTGTATTATTTGGATTATCATGATCAAATGAACTATTTGGTGTAAATGTAAAATCACCGTTTTGATAAACTGTAAGTTCCCCCATGGTTGAACTATCAATTGATGAATTTACTGTATATTGAGTATTATTACTATCAAATACTTTTGTTATTAAAACGCCATTTGCATCAGTATATGTAAAACTATGAAGTTGAATATCATCTGCACCTATATTATCATTTGTAAATAGATTACTTGAGTATGAATTATTCCCTTCAGTAAAAGTTAAAGGTGTTTCATTAACTGCCGTGGTTAAATCATCATTGATACTTACTGTAAAATCTTGCTCTACAGGTTGCAGATCTATATCGTATAAATTTACACTTATATTTATATCTTCAACTAAACCATCAGTTGTATGATCTAAAGATTCCAATAGTGTAAATGTATATGATTGATCAGATCCATCAGGTGTGGTAGGATTGTTTAATACAATATTAAATACCTCAATATTATCTGCTGTTGCTATAAGTGTGTGACCATCATCTTGTATTGTATATGTTAATTCTACTCCATTATGTTTTAATGAAGTGTTGTTTACAGTATCAAATTTTACATCTGCTATATCATCTTTAGTAATGGTGATATTTAAATCTTTTGTTACTTGTAAAGGATCTGTTTGTACACCACTTCCATCAAAAAGATTCTCTTCACTTAGTGTTGCATTATCTATATTTGCAGTTGGGTTTGTATCTAATAAATTTATACTTTGTGTAGCCCAAAAACTTATATCTCCATCAGCATCTATTGCATTGTATGAAAAAGTTCCCAAGGTAGAATCGTTGTCATGATCATATTCATCAATTGAAGTGAAACTCCACGATGAATCTTTATTTATATTAAGTGTACCTGTTGGTGTATTTAAAGATAAACTATCTTGGTTGCCAAATTCAACTATTGTTTGGTTACCATTTTCATCAATATATTTAATTTGATATAAGTAAGTATTAGTATCAACTTCATCATTTTCAAATAGGTTACCACTTATTATATTATTACCTTCAACAACTTCCAATTGGGCATCATCATACAAAGTTGGAGCATCATCATACACTCTTACTATAAACTCCTCTTTTGTAGAGTCTAAATCTATATCATCAATATTAAATAAGAACTTGATATCTAAAAATATATCATTTACACCAAGATGATCAATATCATTTATAAGTGTAAAACTATAAGAGTTGTTATTGATACTAATTGTAAATATATCATTAGAGTTTGTAGTTGCTTTTATGGTATGGTTATTATCTAAGAGTGTATATTGAAGATTTTGATTATTGGAAGTTATATTTAGGTTTTCCAATTGTGTAATTGTATCTTGTGAAAAATATACATCTACAATCTCATCTTGTTGAGCAGTTATATTTAGAGTTGCAGTTTGTGTAAGTAGTGAATTGTTTGGAGCAGTTCCATTTGCTAAATGACTCTCTGTTATTATTGTATCATTGGCATTTGCGCTTGGTTCTGTATCAAGTAGTGTAATAGTTTGAACGGCACTATTTTCATCTCCATCATTATCTTTTAAAATATATGTAAAACTTCCTGCATTTGCATCTTCATCATGATCAAATGAATCTATAGGTAAAAAGCTCCAAGAACCATCACTATATACAGTTAGATCCCCTGTTGGAGTGTTTAGTGTATTATTGGCTTGAGTATAGTGTACACCATCTATTGTAAATCTTGATATACTCATACCATCAGCTGAACTTATATCATTATCTAATAAATTTTGACCATAGAAAATAGGATCACCCTCTTTAATAGTATCTACAATAGGATCATCGTTTGCAATAGGTATATCATCGATAATAGTAATTATTAGTTCTTGTGTTGTTATATCTGGATTGATATCTGTATCATAAGCTTTTATTTGTATATGTTCAACACCGTTTGATATATTTTTATCTATCCCATCAAGCAGTGTATATGTATAAAAAACTTCACCACTTGTTTGATTATAACTATTTAATACAAGGATCCCATATTCTGTACTAATAGATATATTTGAGTTGGTTAAATTTAGTAATTGTTCTAGTGTTATTTGTGAATCTTGTATCTCTATTTTAGCTAAACCATCAATTGATTGTACTGTAAAAGAACTGCTTACTATATTACTGTTATCACCTAACGAGCCATGACTGAGTCCAGATTCATTTACACTAATAGGATTGATATCAAGGGTAGGTTGATCGTTGTCATTTCCGTTTATTTTAATTGTTAAGGTTGCACTGTCTTGATCACCAGTTGAGTCCTCTATAGTATATGTAAAATAATCATTTAGAAACTCATCATTGTTTAGTTGTTGAATCTCAATCATATCGTTAAATAAAGTATAAGTATAGTTCCCATATTTATCAATATGTAAAGTTCCATACTCTCCAATCGCATCAAATGTACCATTTTTTACAACACTGTTTGTACCACTATTTATCCCTATTACAGGGGTTGAGATATAGTCATTACCCAAGTCATCATTTAAAAATAGATTTGCAGATATTGTATTGTTTTGTATATCTTCATAAGTATCAATAAAATCTGCATTGGCAGTTGGTGTATCATTTGGTATATAATCATCTGCTTTTTTTGGTATATATTTTTCAGTATCTATTATGGTGTGATCGATTTGCACATCAGGATTGATTTGTGTTCTATCTAGTTGTGGGCTATAATTTGCAGATACAAAGCTATTGCTTGAATCTACAAATGGTGACTGATCTGTGTATATGTGAGATGGTTCATTTGATCTTGTAGTTGGAATAATAAAATTATCTTGAGTTGTATAGATTACAGGCTCTGCTTGAAAAGGTTGTTGCTCTTGATTGAAGTTTGTCTCTTTTATTTGCACAGGATCTTTTATATTCTCTTCCAATAAAACAGGCAGTTCATAAAGATTTGATTGGCTGTTTATATCAATTGAATTAAAAACATACTCATTTGATCCTGTAATTTTTGTGTCATATAAGGCATTTTTTAATGTAATAATTACAAAATCATCATCATTGTTAAACTGGTCTCCAACTATTTTTTCACCAGCATAAATTTTGTCTCCAGCATGTAGTTGCCTTATATCACCATTTTTATCTATTACAAAAAATGTTCCTACAATTTGTCTTATGATTCCAATAAACTCTAACATAATCTTTACCTTAATGTTGTGTAAACATATATTGTTTAGTTTTTAATATGGGTTTTAAAATATAATCCATAATTGACTTTTTACCAGTAATTATATGTGCTGTTACCATCATACCTGGTAAAATCTTATATCTGACATAATCTTTAAATAAGAAATTTTGTTTTGCTTGAAGTTGAATAGTATAAAATCTCTCCCCTTTATTGTTCACAGAACTATCGGCACTTATTTTTGTAACAGTTGCATCAAGTGAACCAAACAACGCAAAATCATAGGCACTTATTTGTACTTTTGCCTTTTGCCCTTTATATAAAAATGCTATATCAGATGGTTTTATTTTTACCTCTATAGATAATGTATCATCACTTGGAACAATCTCTACTAAATTATCACCAGGCTTTATAACTCCACCAATAGTATTTACAAACATAGTTTGAACAATACCGTTTATAGGTGAGATAACATTTGTTCGTTTTACCTGATCTTGTACTGCAGTTGATTGTGCTCTTAATCTTTGAAGCGCAATAGTGAGTTCATTTAATTTTTCTCTAGATTGATTTTGAAAATTTGTATCTATTTGTTTGATTTTGTTTTTATACTCTTGTATGCTTGATAATATAATTGGTATAGTATTTTTATTTGAATTATACTCTTGAACAATTGAATTTTTTTCCCTCTTTAATTGTAAAAAATCTACCTTTGATTTAATTCCACGATCAACCATAGGTTTTGTCATTTTTATCTCTTTGTTTATAAGATATAAATTTGAGCTAAGATCTTTTATCCTGTTTTGTATCTGTTTTAGTTCATTTTGTTTTTGTTTGATTTGAGATTGTAAAATTGATTTTTGAGATTGAATCTCTTTTTTATTACTATTAAAAAGTTTTATTTGTGCTTGTACAAGTTTTGGATATTTTTTACTTACAATTGGATCTATTTTTAGATCTATCCCTTTTGCTTGTGCCTCAAGTCTTAATATAGATATAAATAGTTCATTTTGTTTTAGTTTACTTGATTTAAGTGTAGAAGTTGATTGTATATTTTGAATAGTTAAAAGTGTTTGGCCTTGCTTTACTTTATCTCCTGTTTTTACTAAAATATCTTTTACTATTCCACCTTCAAGATTTTGTACAATTTTATTTTTTGCACTAGGTATTACTTCACCTGTTCCCCTTACTATCTCATCAATTTGAGCAATATTTGCCCAATATATAAATCCAGTTATAAAAATAATTGTAATATATAAAATATATCTAAATTTAGTTGGTGTAGTTTGAAGTACGGCTGCACTTAAACTTTTAATAAATTTATAATCATCACTAGAAAATCTCTTAGCCATTTTTTCCAACTTGTAGTTTATTTAAAACATTTTGTTTATTGTCATCAAGGTAAACTTTACCATCTTGAAGTACAATAATTCTATCAACTAACTGAAGAAGATTCATTTTTTGTGTTACAATAATTGTAGTGCAGTCATTTAAATTTTGATTTAGTGATTTGATCAGTCTATCTTCACTTAATTGATCCATAGCATTACTTGGTTCATCAAGAAGTTTAAACGGTGTTTTTGTCAAAAATGCTCTTGCAATTGCAATTGCTTGTTTTTGCCCTCCTGAAACACCTACAGATTTTTCACCTATTGGCATATCAAATCCCATAGGGTGTTTTTGTATAAACTCATATGCACCACTTATTTTTGCTGCATTTTCAAGCTCTTCATCACTACAATTTGCTTTTGTGTATGTTATATTCTCTTTTACTGTTCCAGCAAATAAACCTATATCTTGAGATACATACCCTATAGCTTTTCTTAATTCAATTGGGTGTATCTGTTTTATATCAATTCCATCAATGAGAATTTTACCACTTGTAGGTTCATATAGTTTCAATAACAGTTTTGTAATTGTACTTTTACCCGATCCCATTCTTCCAATGATTGCAACTTTCTCATTTGAGTTTATTGTGAAGCTTACATTGTCTAAAGCCAAAATTTCAGAGTTTGGATAAGAAAAAGATACATTTTCAAATTTGATAATACCATTAAACTTCTCTTTTGTGATAAATTTTTTATTTGTTTGAGTCTCTTTTGGAAGATTTACAAGCTCATTTAATATTTGATATGATGCTTTAGTATCTTGATATTGTGTTATTAATGCTACAACTTGCCCCATAGGTGCTACAACTCTTGAAGATATAATCATAATAGCAATTAACCCACCCATAGTAAGTTGAAAATCCTGTATTAAAAAAACTCCCATAAATACTATAAGAACTGTATTTATTTGTATAAAAAAACCTGTGATATTTGGTACCATACTACTTAACATTTTAGATTTTTTTGAAGCTTGAGCAAGTGACGCATTTGTCTCTTCCCATGACCACTGCATATGTCCTGTTTGTCCAAGACTTTTGAGAGTTTCTATATTTTGAAGTGATTCTATTAATATTGAATTTTTCTTTGCTCCTATTTGGTGAGTTGCCTCAATAGCTTTTCTTATTGGAGATTTGATAATTAAAGCAAAAATAAATAATAAAACCACAGTGAAAATTGGCACAAAAACGATATTACCACCAATATAATATATTAAAATTAAAAATGCAAAACTAAAAGGTAGATCAATCAGTGTAGTGATAGTTGCATTTGCCAAAAATGATCTTATATGATCAAACTCTTTAATATTTGAAGCAAATGATCCAACAGAATTTGGAATATTTTCAAGTTTTATATCCATCACTTTTTCAAAGATTATAGAGGATAGTATAATATCAGATTTTTTAGCTGCAGTTTCTAAAAATAGAGTTCTTATATATTTTAATAATAGATCCAAACAGTACACAAAAATAACTCCACCTGTAAATACATATAGAGTTTCTATACTGTTTGTAGGTATTACTCTATCATATACACTCATTGTAAAAAGTGGTGTTGCCAATACAAAAAGATTTATTAAAAATGAAGCTAAAATAACTTCAAAATATATCCCTTTTGATAGCTTTATAGTATCCCAAAACCAATGTTTTGTTTTATATGATAAGCTCTTTAATCCATATTGAGAATAATCGAGTTGTTTTTTTATTAAATATGCAAAACCAAGATATTTGTCCTCTAACTCTTTTAGGGGTATAGTTTGATCATAAATATACTCTTTTTGAGATATTATAATTTTTGCTTCTTGTTTCTTTGTATCAATTGAATCCAATATACAAGTTGTATCATTAGCCAATAAAAGCATTATAGGCAGGTGTAAACTAGATATATCTTTTAGATCTATTTGAATCAATTTTACATTTAGATTTGCATTTGATGCAGCTCTGCTAAAAAGTGATTTTGATTCTTTTAAAGAGTATAAATTTACATCACTTTGATTTGGTTGTATTGGTAAACCAGCTGTTAATTCAGTAGTTGTATATGGTTTATCATAAAGTTTTGTATATAAAACCAAACCATCTATAAGTGAGTGTAGATTTAAATCTTTCATTATAGAATCCTATTGGTTATATGAATATATACCGTTGTACCAGGTGTTTGGATTAGTACGACTTAATTTTGCCAGCTCTACATTGTATGGTTGTGTAGTAGGAGTGTATAGATATACCTCATAATAGTATGTTCTATTTACAATTTTACTTTTGTATCCTGAATATTTTTTTACTATAGCTTTGGCATCTTCTATTCTATCAAAACTTCCAATCATATATCTGTGGTATTTAGTTGGTTGCTTAGTTTTTGGTTTAAATTTTGGCTTAGATTTTTTAACCGTTTTTACTGTTTTTATTGGTTTTATGATCTTTTTTGTTTTAGTTTTTAATTTCTCTTTTTTTATTTGGTTATTATCTGCTTTGGCAACTTTTGTAGTTGTATATGTTTTAATTGTTTTGTTATACCAGGCATCTGGAACAATTTGTTTTATTTTATTTAGATCTGTTTTATAATTGTTTTTCCCATTTGTATATAGATAAACTTTATAATATTTACCAACTTTTTTTATTTTGGTTTGATAATTTTTAAACAGATTGGCTCTTTTAACAGCTCCCTCTTTATATCTAAAACTTCCAACTGTAAAACTGTGTTGTAAAATTTGTTCTTTATTGATTTTTTTTGTTTCTTTAATTTGTTGAACTATATATTTTTTAGTAGGTTTTGGTTTATTTATTGGTTTTATCTCTTTTTTCTTTTTAGGTACTGCTTTTTGTTCTATTTTATCTGTTTTGTTTTTACAAGTATCAAGTAGTACATCTTCAAGTGAACCTTTTTGACACTGTTTAAGTGGAGTGTTTTTAAGTGGTTTTGTAGCTGTTTTTTCCTCTTTTATTAACTCTTCATCTTCATAAGCGATATTATTTTTATCAAGACCAACTTTTGAAGCATATGTATAGTCTTTTCCCAATATACTAGGAACTAGTAATCCCATAGCATTTAATATTCTATATTTTGAAAACAGATAATCATATGAGGTTCTTATGATTTGAGATTTTGCGTTTATTAGGTCATTTTGTGTTGATAAAAGATCCAATAATGATCTTCTGCCAAGATTATACTCCTCTTGATATAGATCTAAAGTATTTTCACTAAAATCTTTATATATATACAGCTCTTTTAATTGTTTTTTCAACATTTTATTTGCTGCCCAAGATAGGTTAATATCTTCAGTAAGTTGTCTTTTTAAATCTCTTTTAATATATATATCTTGATTTATTTTACTTATATATTTTTGTTTGTTTGCTTCATCTATCCCACCTTTATAGATGTTGTAGCTTAATATCAAACCTGCTCTAAAATTATTTCTATCTTTATTTATACCATTGATATTGCTATCCAAATCTTGAGATATTTTAAAATCAATTCTTGGATATAAATAGCTATCATTTTGTTTTAATAATGATTTTGAGGCTTGAATATTATAAGATGCAACTTGAAGTGCCGGGTTATGGCTTAATGTATAGTTTGTGGCATCTTTTAATGTTTTTGGTAATAGGGTGGTTAATATAGGTTTTTTAATAAGTTCAAGATTTGGCTTGTATCCTAAAAGTTTATAATATTTAAATGCAGCATCTAAGAGGTTGTTTTGTTGTACTACCAGATTTGATTTAGCTAAAGATAGTGATGATTCAATTTTTTTCATCTCTGATTTTTTTGTAAGACCAGCTTTATAAAGTGCTTGAACTTTTGATAATATATCACTGTTTATGATGACATTTTCTTTTGCTACTTCTAATAGCTCTTTTTGTTTTAGTAACTCAATATATGCATAAGTAGTTTCAAAAGCTACTTGATTTGATTTCTCTACAAAGTTATATGCAGAAGCTAAAATTTTTGCTTTTTGATAATCTATTTCATGTGTTGTAGCATATCCATCAAAAATATTTTGCATAAATACTAAAGATGTTTCATAATATCCAAGAGATGTTTTGTTTGGAAAACTTGTATTTGTAGTGTCTGTAGCTTCAAATCCAACACCAGCATTAAAATCCAAAGTTGGTAAATTTCTTGCATTTGCAATTTTTAAATCTTGTGTTGATTGCTTATAATTACTTAAACGCTCCAAAACAATTGGATTGTTATCAAGAACATTTGCAATATCATCTTCCAATGTTGTTGCATTAAGAGGTGAAATAATACATAAAGATAATATCAATATGAATATATTTTTTATCACTTCAGCCCTTTATTTGAATTTCTTGCGATTAGTTTATATATTATACTAAATTATTACTTATAAAATAACGAATAGAAGAAAAACCGTAACAATTGGTTTTTTCAATCTTATTAATTTGTTCTTTATTGATGATTCCACCTAATGCAAAGATAGGAATATCAAATCTATTTACAGTTTCTAAAAGTTTTTTAACTCCTTTTGGTTCCCCTTTGTTTGGAGTAGTAAATATTGGTGAATATGTTATTGCATCTGCATTGTTTTTTATTGCAACTTCTATCTCCTTTTCATTATGGCAAGATATGATTGTAAAAAGATTATTTTGCTTTGCCAAAGATATTTTATCGAATTGTTTGGAATTTAGATGTACACCATAAGCTTTTAATTGTATAGCTAACTCTATATCTGTATTTATTAAAAAATTTTCAATACTGTTTTGTTTGCATATATCTATAAATATTTTGGCTAATTGTTTTTTGTTTGTAGATATTTTATCTCTGAAACATGCAAAATCAATTTTATGATTTAAAAAGGCTTTATGTAGTTGATTTGCAAATTCAATACTATTAGATGTATAATATTTTGGATCTGTTATTAGATAAGATTTTAGATTCATAGTAATTTTTGGGCAAAAAAAAAGGGCCTTTAAAGCCCTTTTTTAATTAAGTCATAAAGACTAGTGATCCTCTTCCATCATAATAGATCCAGCTATATATACATAAGTTAGGATCATAAAAATAAATGATTGTAAGAAACCAAATGCAGTTAATAGGAAAAATCCAGGAAGTGGTAAAATCCAAGGTACAAGCATAAGAAGTACCATCAAGAACATATCATCACCTTTTACAGAACCAAAAAGTCTGAATGATAAAGAGATAATTCTTGATATATGAGAGATAATCTCAATAGGGAACATTAAAGGTGCAAGTGCAGGAACAGGACCCATAAAGTGACCAAAATATTTTGCAGCACCATTTTTCTTGATACCAAGATAGTTGTAATAGAAAAATACAATAATTGCAAGAGATAGTGTAAAGTTAATATTTCCAGTAACTGATTCAAATCCTGGAACAACCCCCATCATATTTGATACAAAAATTACCATACCAAGTGCCCCAATAAGTGGCATAAATTTTCTAGCGTTTTCTTCACCCATAGTATCAGCACCCATAGAGATAACACCTTGGATATATGTCTCTAGTACATTTTGTGCACCTGTTGGTACAAGCTGAACTCTTCTTGTTGCTAGTTTAGCTATGAAAAATACAATAGCTACAGTTAATACTAAGTGAGATAGTATAATCCACATTTGTGAATGGCCACCAATAGCGCCTAAAAATGTAAATAATCTTCCTTCCATTTTTTTCCTTTATATTAGAACTTTTTCTTTAGTTATATTTAAAATTGTTTGGTATTATATAATTTTAACAATAAAAACAAGATAAAACCTAAAGATGTTTAAATTTATATCCGTGAGAGTGTAACTTTTCTTCTATAAGTTCTTGATGTTCAATCCCTTTTGTTTCAAGTGCAATAGTTACATGTGCCTCACCAAAATCAAGTTTTACAGAGTTTCTGTCATAATCTATTTGAACAATATTTGCATCACACTCATTAAAGATATCAGTTAGTTTCATTAAGCTTCCTGGTTTATCGATAAGAGTTACAATTAGATTCATTTTTCTATTTGATTTTACAAGCCCTTTTTCAATAATCAAAGATAACATCGTAACATCAATATTACCACCACTTAAAGGTATAACAACTTTTTTGTTTTTTACATTGATTTTATTATGCATAATTGCTGCAAGTCCAACTGCACCTGCCCCTTCAACTACAAGTTTTTGGCGTTCAAGTAAAAATAAAATTGCATTTGCTATCTCTTTATCTTCAACTTCAATAACTTCATCTACCAAATCAAGTACATAATCAAGCATTCTTGGTGTGGTATCTCTTACAGCAATACCATCTGCAATTGTTTTAACACTAATAGAATCAATAGGAGTTTTGGCTTCATATGATTCTTTCATAGCATTAGCTCCACTGCTTACTACTCCAATTACTTTTGTTTTTGGACTTAAACTTTTCATAACTGTTGCAATACCTGTGATTAATCCACCACCACCAATTGGTACAATTATCATATCAGGTTCACTTAGCTCTTCTAGGACTTCAAGAGCAATTGTCCCTTGTCCTGCAATAACTGCATCATCAGCAAATGGGTGTACAAATGTTTGATCATTTTGTTTTGCATATTTTAAAGCTGCTTTATATGCTTCATCATAATTTGCACCCTCAAGTATTACATTTGCTCCATAATATTTTACACCACTTACTTTTGTCAAAGGTGTAGCTTCTGGCATAAAAATTGTTGCATTTACATTAAAATATTTTGCTGAATATGCCAAACCCTGTGCATGATTTCCTGCACTTGCAGCTACGACACCTTTGGCTTTTTCCTCATCACTTATATTTGCAATTTTATTAAAAGCACCTCTAAGTTTAAAACTTCCAGTTACTTGTAAGTTCTCTTTTTTTAAATAGATCTGTGCATCATACAGTTTACTAAGCACCGGTGCTAAAGTCAATGGTGTAGCATAAGCTACTTTTGATACATTTTCTTTTGCTTTTTTTATATCATTTATTGTTAACATATATTATCTTCTTATTTAGTTGTATATTTTTTTGCAATGTTACTTAAAAGATACTTTAAATTCCATCAATAGTTAATAGTTTGGTTTTCCCTACCATAAGTTCTATTGACATTTTTATTCTTTTAAAAACGCTATCTTGTCTATATTCCAAATTATGTTTTTTACATATATCTTTTACGATTGGCTGCATCTTTTGATAAAAACTGTGTGGTTTATCTGGAAATAGATGATGCTCCACTTGATAGTTTAAAAAACCGTGTAAAAAATCTATAAAATCTGATCCTGTGTTGTAATTTACACTTCCCATAATTTGTCTTAAGTAGTACTCCCCTTGTGTTTTGTGTGGAGTGCTAAATTGATAAATATCCTCTGCACTATGGTTTGGTACAATTACCAAAAATGAGTGTAGATTTGCTATAAACTCTGCACACAGTAATATTGTAAATACAGTTAATGAAGCGTCTAATCCAAATGGTAAAAACAGAAGTGGTAAAAAAACAAACTGAAATAAACCGTAAGGTAAAATATAATCTTTCCATAATAGATAACCATTTGGTTTAAATGGGCTTATTTGATACTCTCTAGTTGGCTCTTGCTTTTGTTTTTTTCTCTCTTTGTTCTCTAGTATTCTTAAAGTATTTGGAGCATAGTATAAAAGTTTCCATAAAAACGCAAATGCGTAAACTACTGCATATTTAGCAAACATAGGGATCTTTGAATCATGTAACCATTTTAAATTTTTCTCTACATTGTCTGGATCATCAATTTCACCAAGATGATAATGGTGCATAATATTGTGTTCAAATGCCCATGCATCAGGTTTTATCCAATCAAGCCAATCTATATATCTTCTAAGACCAGTTGCATATCCTGCTTTTGTATATCTATAAGGTATATTTGGTACTTTGTCATAAGCTCCATGTAAAATAGGGTGAGTAACATTTGCCCATCTAGCAACATTCCCAATTCCAATTAAACTAGCTGAGATAAAAGCTAGTAGAAAAAAGAAAAATCCACTAATATCAAATGCAATAAGTGCAACAATTAAGGCAAAACCACCAAAAGTACAATATCTTCCCCATCTTTCAAGTTTTAAAAGATGTTCAAAATCCTCTTGAGTTGCATCACCTATTGTTTCTTTAATTTTATCTATATCGATTTGAAGTTGTTGTTGATCTACATCTTTATAGTGTGTATATTGAGTCTGCATAAATATCCTAGTTTCTTATATTAATTATTCGCATTGTATATAAAAGTTATTGATGGTATGCTGAATTGAACCTTATTATTACTATTTATGGTATAATGCGAAAAATTGATTATTGTAGGGTATTTAAATATATGAAATTTACATTTGTAACATTATTTCCAAATCTTATAGAGTTTTATTTTAAAGACTCTATTTTAAAAAGAGCGTGTGAAAAAAATCTCATTGAGTATCAATTTTATGATCCAAGAGATTATACAAAAAACAAACACAATAAAGTAGATGATACAATGTTTTCAGGTGGTGCAGGAATGCTTATGTCTCCACAGCCTTTATTTGATACACTAGATGATATAAAATCAAAAAACAAAGATGCTTATATAATTTTCCCATTGGCTGCAGCAAAACCATTTAATCAAAAAGATGCTAAAAGGTTAGCAAATAAAAAAAATATTGTTTTTGTTTCTGGAAGATATGAAGGGATAGATGAAAGAGTTATTGAAACTTATGCAAATGAAGTATTTAGTATAGGTGATTATATACTTACAGGTGGTGAATTGCCATCACTTGTTATGATGGATGCAATAAGTAGAAATGTAAAAGGTGTACTTGGAAATGAAACATCATTAGAGATGGAAAGTTATAATAATACATATGATGATGGAACACAAATAGCACTTTTAGAAGCACCTTCTTTTACAAAACCTAAAATTTTTAGAAATTTAAGTGTAGTTTCAGAATACTTAAAGGGTAATCACGGTAAAATTCTCGACTTGAAAAGAAAATTGTCAATTTATAAAACACAATATTATAGACCCAATAGAGGAAGAGATTATGAAAAATAAATACATTGCTAGCTTTGAAGCTGCACAGATGGAAACAAAAGAGATCCCACAATTTAGAGCTGGTGATACTGTAAAACTTGGTATTGAGATTAAAGAAGGTAGCAAAACAAGAGTTCAAAATTTTGAAGGTGTTGTTATTGCGAGACACGCAGAGGGTGTTGATGCTACATTTACTGTAAGAAAAATTGCAGCAAACAGTGTTGGTGTTGAAAGAATTTTCCCACTATATTCAGATAGTATTAAAACTTTTGAAGTAGTAAGAAAAGGTAAAGTAAGAAGAGCTAAGTTAAACTACTTAAGAGGGTTAACTGGAAAAGCTGCAAAAATTAAAGAGCTTAGAAAATAATCTAACTGAATCTACAATTTTCAAAGGAAGTACAAAAAGTACTTCCTTTTTTTTTGCCTTTTTTTGATACAATAAGTTTGATAATAAGGATAACATATGAATAAAATACAACAACTAATACAAGATTTTTTTTCACAAGCAAGTGAAGTAAACTACAATTTTATAGAGTTATATCACAAAGCTCCAACTTCAACAATTACCTTTTTTGCTATTATAGCAGTTATTATTGCTACTCCTATATTGATATATTTATTGTTAAAAAAATCAAGAGCAAATAAGGTTATAAATAAAATTATCAAATCGCAAAATATAGATCAGTTTGATTCTGCATATATAGAATTGTTAGACAAATTAGAGCAAAAAGAGAATAAATATATTTTAAAACATATATATAAACAAAAAGATTTGATAGAAAACAGATATTTTGAATTTGTAAATAGTGTAAATATTAAAGATAAAATAATTTATATACAAAGTTTAGCAAGTAAATATAATGATTTGGCACAAAAAGATGATAGCTCAAAAGCACTTGTAAAAAACTATTTTGAACAAAGAGCACAAACTTTAATCAGTGAAGATCTATTAAATTATATACAACAAACAATAGCAAACCTTAGATTTTGGGATGATGAGTTTGATGATATATATGCTGTTGTAGAGTATGCCAATACACTTGAAAATCCTGATATTATACTTGATCAATTGAAGGATAAAATTTCACATCTAAATTTTGGAAATGATATATTAGCAGTAAAATTTGTTTTAAATTTGGATAAAAACAGATCAGAAGGTATATATGATTTTTGTATAAACAAACTTCAAAATAGGTTTAACCAAGATGAAGTTATTAGCAGTTTGATAATTGATTCAGTTTATGATTCAGATCATAAAGAGTTTATATACAAATATGTATCAAATATAAGTGATAAAGTTTATATAGAGTTTTTATATAACAAATATTTTTCACAAAAAGATGATTTTAACCTTGATTTGGCATTTATAGAAAATGATCTAATAAGCAATGAAGATCATCACGAATATCTTATGTGTGCAACTACAGATAAGTGGAAAGATATTGATGCTTTGGAAAATATTTGTAAAAACAAACATACAGTAAATATACTAGGTCACGAGGAAACAAGAAAAATCATATCTAGAACAGATGAGTTAAATTATTTAACAAAACAATCAAATGCAGAGAAAAAAGCCACAGATGCTCTAGCTATTGCTCAAGAGGCACTTGAAAAATTAAAAAAATTAGAAGAGTCTAATTTAATACAAGAGTAGCTATGGATATATTATCTATTATAGTTGCTATATTATTTTTATCGTTAGTATTAAATCTAATTTTAAAAAAACTAAATATCTCTCCCATTGTGGGATATATCTTTACAGGTATGATTATTGCTGTTTTTACAGACTTGATCCATATTGATAAAGAAAATCTATCACATATAGCTGAGTTTGGGATAGTTTTTTTGATGTTTACAATTGGACTTGAATTTTCTGTATCTCACCTCAAACAGATGAAAAAAGAGGTTTTTGTATTTGGAACTTTACAAGTTGTTCTTACAACTTTATTTTTTACATATGTTGCAAATCTTGTATTTGGACTTGATATAAAATCATCAATAGTAATTGGTTCAGCACTAGCTTTATCTTCAACAGCTATTGTGCTAAAAACACTAAATGACAATGGTGATATACACAGACCTTATGGAAGAAATAGTGTAGGGATATTGATATTTCAAGATTTGGCAGTAATCCCTATTTTACTTATGATAACAATATTATCTGATTCAACTGTATCTTTGTCTGATATGCTTTTAAGTACTTTATATTCAGCAATTGTAGTAGGCATTATATTATTTATTTTAGGAAAATATTTAACAG
>Ga0256843_1000310_pt1 | contig 42275 bp, 45 predicted proteins | sample AlvinellametaG_FD_191572 | JGI IMG/M metagenome (GOLD analysis project Ga0256843, IMG submission 191572) | Pompeii worm associated microbial communities from hydrothermal vent at the East Pacific Rise, Pacific Ocean - Alvinella | ecosystem: Host-associated > Annelida > Integument > Unclassified ...
GATTTTTTGCCTACGACTATGCTTTTCGGGCTTCTTAGCGGAAAACATCTACAAAATTTAGTAGAAAAATACTATTTTCAATCTCTATTTATCTACGAACCGAATCCGGAATTTTTTGCAATCAGTCTCTATTTTGTGGATTATGAAAAACTATACACCAAACTCGATAAAAGACTTTTTTTATGGATAGGTGGAGAGATAGACTATTTTGCAATTGAAAAATTTTTTTATGAAAGAGTAGTTACTTCAAGCTTTTTAAATATCTACTACAAAGCTTACGAACACCCTTTAATTAATGACGCAATTGCGAAATTTTCAAACATACAAGCCGGCAAACTAAGAGGCTGGGGAACATATGAAGATGAAACGAAAGGTATAAAAAAACACCAAAAAAACATAAACAAATATCCGATTTTGGAAGAAAAAATTAAAATAAACGCTCCGATATGCGTAATTGCAAACGGAAAAAGTTTGGAAGAGGCGATCGAATTTATCAAAAAAAACCGAGATTCGATGATTTTAGTATCGGTTGGCACTGCAATAAAACCTCTTTTAAAACACGAAATCCGGCCCGATTTTCATATAGAACAAGAGAGAATAGATATTTTACCTGATGTCTTAAAAGATACGCTTCCGTTTTTTAATGGTTATTTTTTAGGTGCAAGCGTAGTGGATGAAAAAGTTTTTAAAATGGCAAAAAAACCGCTGATGTTTATAAGAGAAGCTTTTACGCTTGAGGATTGTTATAAACCTCTTATCGGTTCATCACCGATAGTCGGAAACGCAGGGTTTGCTTTTGCAGCGAATTTTACGGATGAAATATATCTTTGCGGTATGGATTTAGGCTTTAAAATAGGTCAAAAAAAACACGCCAGCGGCAGTTTTTATGACGATAGAGACGACACGGCAAAAAGCGGAATAAAAATAAAAGGAAATTTTGACGATTATGTTTATACCGACTCTCTTTTTCTCTCTTCAAAAGACAAAATAGAAAAAATGATAGAAATGTTTAATTTAAAAGTCTACAATCTAAGTAAAGGAGCGTATATCAAAGGGGCAAAACCTCTAAAAGACAAAAATTTACCTAAAATCGACAAAGAAAAAGTTATCTCTCAAATGCTAAAAGCGTTCAAAACAAAAAAATACCCTCCTTGCAACGTCGATACGAAACCTCTTCTTAAGGCGTTAAAAGAAGCCTTTAAGCTAAAAATAACAAACCAAAAAGAACTCACGGGTGCCGTTGATTTTATTGAAGATTTAGTAAAAGAGTACGCAAAAATAGACAAAAAAACCTTCACTCTTTTAAAGGGATCGATTTTTCATATTCTTATAAATTTCTACGCTCTTTCGTTCTCAAAAAACCCGAAAGAGATGCAAGAGATTATATCCGAAAACTTAGACGTTTTTAGCAAATAACTCTGTTTTTACCTTCTCTTTTGGCCTTATATAGTTTTTCATCCACTTCGAGCAAGAAATATTTCAAATCTCCTCCCGCATACTCGCTAACTCCGAAACTACAAGTTACGGGTCTATTCATTCCGAAATTATGAGTTTCTATTTTTCTTCTAATATTTTCTGCAATATTACAAGCTTCGTCTATTTTGCAGTTTTCAAGAATAATCATAAACTCTTCCCCGCCCCATCTTCCGAAAATATCTCTTTTTCTGATACTGCTTTGAATTATGGAACTTATCTCTACAAGTACGATATCTCCTACCTGATGACCGAAATCGTCGTTTATTTTTTTGAAATTATCCACATCGAAAAATATTACGCAAAAAGGCTCTTTATTAACCTGATAAACATTCGTAAACATATCTAAAAACTCTTCAAGTTTTTGACGATTATAAACACCCGTCAACTTATCGTAACTTGCAAGTTTTTCAAGCATTATTTCGTATTCGTGTTCATATTTTAATTTAATCTTGAGTTTAACGACCCAGATAATAAGCATAACGATTATAGCGGCTAAAATAATGATAATAACGATTTGAAAATAATTCGGCTTTGACTTTTGAGCGGTAATCCATTTTTTATAAATATTTTCTCTCTCATCAAAAGTGATTTCGTCAATCGCTTTATTAATAATCGGTACGAGTGCTTTTTCATTTTTATTTATCATAAACCTAACAGGAAACTTTATATCAAGCTGTCCCGAGATTTTTAAATTATCGTATTGGTATTTGTTGATTTTGTAAGCAATTACCGGCAAAATATCTATAGCGGCATAAACTTTGCCCTCTTTTACCATTTTTAAAGCTTCGTCAATAGACGGTACGCTTATGACATTTAGGTTGGGATAGTTTTTTTTAAGCAACGCTTCTGCCGTATATCCTTTACCGACCGCTATTATTTTATTTCTTAAAAAAGTAATATTGGGAATAAAACCTACATCGTTTCTTGTGGCGATTACAAGAGGAAAAGTAACGTAAGGCTTAGTAAAAACCGCATATTTTTCCCTCTCTTTAGTTTTTCCGGCACCAAGAGCCAAATCGGCATCGCCGTATTCTATAGCTTGCAATACTTCTATCCAAGTAGGTTTTATTAAAAATTTATAATTAATCCCCGTTTTTTTAGCTATAAGTTTCCAATAATCAACGGCTATTCCGACAAGTTTTCCGTCGATTTCGGTATTAAACGGTTCCCACTTCGTAGTTGTTGCAATATTAAATACTCTCGTATTTAAATACTCTCTTTGAGTGGAGTTTAAATCGACGGCGAATAAAAGTTTTATTAACACAAAAAAAATCAAAAATCTCATTCTCTAAGCATTCCTTTTAATTCTTTTAAAGAAAGCGTATTTATAACATTTTTTTTCTCGCACCAGCCTCTTCTTGCCTGATTTATTCCGTATTTTACGAAATTTAGCGATTTTAAATTATGGGCATCGCTGTTTATGACGAGTTTTACGCCTTTTTCTATTGCCTGTTTTATCAAAACGTCGTTTAAATCGAGTCTGTCGGGTTGAGAATTTATCTCTAAAAAGACTCCGTTTTTTACAGCTTCGCTAAAAATAAGTTCAAAATCCAAACTCATCTCTTCTCTTTTGTGCAGAATTCTACCTGTGGGATGTGATATTGTGGTGACAAAAGGATTATTTATCGCTTTTATTACTCTTTTTGTCTGTAATTCTCTTGGTAAATCTAATTTATAATGAATAGCCGCATTTACTATTTCGCATTTTTCTAAAATCTCTTCATCATAATCCAAAGAGCCGTCTTCTAAAATATCAACTTCGCACCCTTTGAAAATATAAATTTTTCCCTTAAACTTCTCATTTAACCTATCAATCTCCTCAAATTGCCTAAGAATTTTCTTTTCATCCATTCCGTTTGCGACTTTAAGCCTTTTTGAGTGGTCCGTAATTGCAATATATTCATACCCAAGCTCAATCGCTTTTTTCGCTATCTCTTCTATCGTATTAGCTCCGTCGCTGTAACTTGAATGAATATGCAAATCTCCTCTTAAATCTTCTCTTTTTATAAGTTTCGGAAGTCTGTTTTCCCTGCAAGCCTCTATCTCTCCTCTATTTTCCCTAAGCTCGGGCTCTATATAACAAAGCCCAACCGCCTTATAAACCTCTTCTTCGCTCTCACCGGCTATTTTTTTATCATCTTTATAAACTCCGTATTCATTTACTTTCATACCTAAAGAAATAGCTATTTTTCTAATTTCGATATTATGGGCTTTGCTTCCCGTAAAATAGTGCAAAGCAGCCCCGTAGCTCTCATGACTCACGGCTCTTAAGTCAACCTGGAGTCCGTTTTGTAAAAAGACGGTCGAGCGAGTAAGACCTGCGGAATGGACCTCTTTTACTTCTGGATATTTTATGAAATATTCGCTAACTTTGGGATAATCTTTTGCCACAACCAAAATATCCAAATCCCCTACAGTCTCTTTTTTTCTTCTGTAACTTCCCGCAATCTCCACAATCTCCACACCCTCGAATTTCAACAAATACTCTCTCAAATCCTCAGCAATATCCTCAACCTCAGCCCACAAAAATCTAATTCCGGCTTTTTTTAGCTGTTTTATGCCTTTTAAGATTTTTTCAATAAGCTTAGGCCCGAATCCCGGTAACTTATCGAGTTCTCCGTTTTGAGCGTATTTTTTTAGCTCCTCTAATGACGTAACACCGAATGCATCATAAATTTGTTTGACTCTTTTAGGTCCTAAACCTTCGATACTTAGCATATCAACTAAACCTTGAGGAATCTTCTTTTTAAGCTCCTCCAACTTATGAAATTTGCCCGTATTTACAATCTCTTTTATATATTCGCTCAAATCTTTACCGATGCCCGGAAGTTTAGTTAAATCAAACCCCTCTTTTACCAATTTGTCAAAATCTTTGCTTGAATTTTCCACAATCCTCGCGGCGTTTCTGTATGCTCTGACTTTAAAAGGATTTTCACCTTTAATCTCAAGCAAATCCGCGGTCATTGCAAGCATTTTAGCAATTTCGCCGTTTGTCATCATATATCCTTTGAAGGAATATGAATAAAATAGCCCTGCATTCCGTCAATCCCGAGTTTTTTACATATTTCGTAAATTTTTTCGTCTTTGACGAATTCGGCAATGACTCTGATATCCATCTCCTTAGCAAACTCGACTATCGTCTTTACTATTTTATAAAATTTTTCATTCTCATCCAAAGACTTAATCAAACTTCCGTCGATTTTTATATAATCGGGCTTGATATTCGCAAGATAGATAAAATTACTATAACCGCTACCGAAATCGTCAATCGCTATTTCAACGCCGTATTTTTTGACTTTTTTTACAAAATTTTCAAAAACGTCGTACTCGCTTATCGAATCGGTCTCTAAAACTTCAATAATCACTCTATTTTGCATATTATATTTTTCGATACTATTAATCAAAAACTCGACCGTTTTTTCATTTTGTATATCTTCGTACGAAAAATTTATAGAAAGCTTATGTGGTAGGTCTTGAAAGATTTTAAAGCTTTTTTCTATCATTATTCTCGTAATTTCATCGTAATATCTCGTATTTTTTATGGAATCCAAAAAGTAAAAAGGAGAAACTAATTTTCCATCTTCATCAATTATCCTAACAAGCGCTTCAAAACTCAAATCATCTTTTTGAATCATCTGAAAAACAGGTATCACCCTATTTTCCATTATCGCTTTTTTTACGAAATTAAGCGTTTCAATTTCTTTATTGATTTTTTCTTCGATTTTTAAATCTTTTGAATATTTTACGATATTTTCTTTTGTAACTTTTGCGTAATGTAGAGCCATATCGGCTTTGATTTTGATTTTTCTACCCTCAACCCCCTCTACCAACGCCGCATATAAATCCAAATCTATCTCATACTCTTCGTCTTTGATTTTGATTTTTAACGGATTATTATAAAAATACTCGATTACGCTATAAGCAAACATCCCCAAATTACACTCTTCAAAAAACAGCACGATAAAATAATCCGCACTTATTCTATAAAGTTTGGCGTTTTTGATAATAAATCTTTGCAAAATCTTAGCAAGGTTTTTTAATACCTCATCTCCTACTACTTCGCCGTATTTGTCGTTGATACTTGAAAATTTTTTAATATCGAATAGCACCGCACCGTAAGGATTTCTAAGTACGTCTTCATCAAATGCGGCTTTATTCGGAAGTTTCGTTACGTTATCGATATATAATTTTTGCCTCACTTCGTTAAACGCCACATCGACAAGATGTATTAAAGATTCTATAGTGGTAACTTTGTCGTTTTTTGGAATATAGAGCTCTTTGTTTTCTAAATCGCCTCCCTCGCTTAAAGCCAAAACGTTTAAAGTTTGGTTTAAGAATCTGCCGTTAAAAAACTCCCCGTATCCGAAAAACCCGGTATTGGGGATGTTTTTTAACATCTGAAGCTCTAAAAAAGAGAGTTTTTCGACAAAACGTCTTCTTGCCATACACGAAAACACAAAAAGAGCTTCTATTTTATTTCTTAAAAGCTTTTGAAAAACCCTTTTTGAACTTTCAAGCACTTTTGAAGCTTCGGCTATTCCGAAATTGACGATATCCCCCTCATTTAAAGCACCCGCAAATATAAGAGCTTTATCTCTAACACCTACAACGGCTCTTGCTACATCCAAATTATTTACGGTTTTTATCAGAGGAAATTCAACCCCGATTTTCGGAAAATATTTTTTTATTTCATTTCCCAAATAATAGCTGTAAACGTCAAAAGCTTCTTGTTCGTCTATTTCATATACGATATTTTTATCGCTTTTTGTGATTTTCATACGTCTTCCGAACTTCACCCATCCAAAAGAACTGTCAATATATACCTCTAAAACTTCGGAATTAAAATAAACTCCCAAAACACCGTTTTTACTAATTTTTTCATCATAAAAAATATATGTTTTTTTAAATTTTGCATTATCACCCGCCAAAGAACCTATTACGGGAAGAGACGGATTTAAGAAATTTATTCCCTCTATCAAATCATCCGCATTAAATTCTATTCCCGAAGCGAAAATCATCAATAATTTAGTATCTTTTTTTGCTTTTGAAGCCAATTTTTTACCGTCTTCAAAAAGATTATTTTTCTCAAAAAATACAATTTCAATATCACTTTTTTCAAAAAATGAAAAAGAAACAACTACATTATTTTGTGTAATTTTAGAATCTATTATCTCTCCGTCAGTCGTTATTCCTACTATTTTTGCATTAGGGAAATACTCTTTAACAGTAGATACGACATTTAAAATATACGACTTTATCACAACCCCGCTATAAACTTGAACCAAAAGTGTTTTGTAGTTTAAGTCTTTTGTTTTTTCGTATATCTCTTTTATATTTTTTTCATCAAACGTACATGAGTATTGTTTCATTCCAAACTTTCTAAAAATTTTTTTAATTTTTCATTCAAAGGCAAAATAAGCTGTTTTCTTTTGCTCGTTTCACCTTTTATTTCGATTTCGCTTTTTGGTATTTTGAATTCTTTGCTAATAAATTTAATTAACTCTTTATTCGCAGCTCCTTCGACCGCCGGAGCTTTTATATTTATTTTTAAACTCTCGCCGTAAATTCCGGCAATCTTGTTTTTTGACGAGTTCGGCTGAGCTTTTACGTTTATTATTACTTTATCGTTTTTTATTTCGTAAACCATTTCATCTCCTTTAAATCGGCTATATTTAATTTTTTTTTATGGTATTATATGAAAAACCAAAGGAGAAAAAATGAAAAAATTTTTAGCAATTGCCGGTGCCGTCATAACATTAAATGCCGGAATTTATACCAATCAATTAATTCAATGTATGGTAAATCACTCTTCTCAAAACGATATTAAAGTTTTAAAAACCTGGATGTTTTTTGCATTCGCTCAAGACCCGGACCTCGCAAAATACGCAACAATTTCAAAATCACAAAAAATACAAATTAATAAAGCTATGGGAAATTATGTAACGAGATTATTAACGGTGGATTGTAAAAACGAATTCAAAAACGCAGTAAAATACGAAGGAAACCAAGCGATTTCCCAATCATTCGAATATTTAGGAAGAGTGGCTGGCGCAGCAATTACAAGCACTCCTGAAGTTAGAGCATATTTTAAAGAATTCGCAAAATACGTAGATACGAAAAAACTTGACGAACTTACGAAATAACTCTTAAAATCTCTTTCAAATCGGCTCTATTTTTAATAAAAGTAGGCTTTAAGTCTTTTAAAGCCTCTTTTAACTCTTTAACATCTACGATTTTTATGTTTTCCACCTCTTTATAAAGAGCCTTTTGATTAAAGATATGCCTTCCGCTAATCAAAGGTTTATTAAAATATGCAACTTCTATAGGATTGTGACCTCCTACATTTTCTACAAAACTTCCCCCTAAAATCACAACATCCGACACGGCATACAAATTAATAAGCTCACCCAAAACGTCATCCAAAATAATATCCGCTTTTAATTCCTCATCTGATTGTGATTGTGAAAGCTTAGAAAAACTAAGAGAATTTTTTGCAGCGAAATCTTTTAGAAATTTTTCTACTTCTTTAAATCTCTCGGGATGTCTTGGTGCTACGACTATTTGATATTCAAGAGGTATGTTTTTTAATATTATCTCCTCTTCGTTTTCGTGAGTTGAAGCGATAACTAAAAGCTTTCTTCTTTTTTTGTAGTTTTTCGTAACTTTAAAATCGGTTATAGTTTTAATATTTCCTATAACTTTTACGTTTTTCGCTCCAAGTTTTAAAAGTCTTTTTTTATCCGTCTCGCTTTGAGCCAAAACAATATCGATATTTTCGAATATTTTCTTATAAAACCACCTGAACTTCATATATTTAGGAAAACTTCTATCGCTTATTCTCGCATTTAAAAGAATAGTTTTTTCACATCTTCTTTTTGCAACGTAAAAAAGCATATACCAAAGCTCCGCTTCCATTACCACCAAACTTTTACAAGACCTTATCCAAAAAGGCAAAAATATCTCATAAGGTAAAAATCTTACATGAGCGTTTTTGTGTCTTTCGGCTTCGTCAAATCCCGTTTGAGTAATAACCGATAAATTTATCTCTTCAAAATTTTTAATTATCGGCTTTAGCGCTTTAGTTTCTCCAAGAGAACAAGCATGAAACCAATGAAGTTTTTTAGAAAAAGGGGGATTTTTATATAAAAAAAATCTTGCGGGAATCGATTTTTTATATTTTTGTTTAAAACTTAAAAAAATCAAAAAAGGAAGAGAAATAAGATAGATAAAAAGTGCGAAGATATAATAAATTATAACCATTAATCTTGAGATTTATCCTCATCTTCAACAAAAAGTACTCTTCCACAATGTGGACAAGTTACGATTTCTTCACCCTTTAAAACTTCAGCGTAAATTTTGTCGTTAATTCTCATATTACAACCGCTACACGCTTGTTTTTTAATAGGAGCCACAGCCGAAACTCCTGCCCATTTTTTAATTTTTTCATAGAATCTATAAATATTAGGATTCATCTTTTTAATAAGTTCGTCTCTTTTTTTATAAAGTTCTTGTTTTTGTTTTTCAACCGTTTCAAGTTTTTTCTCAACATCCATTTTAGTAATAGTGATATCAGCTTCAATTTTTTCAATCTCTTTTAAAAGCTCTTCTTTTTCTTCCTCTTTTTGTTCTATTATTTTTTCAAATCTTGCAATCTCTTCGTTTGCACTTTCAATTTGTTCTCTTGCAAGTTCTTCTTCGATTTGTAGCGCTTTAAACTCTTTTTCAGTTTTTACTTTGTTTTGTTTCTCTTCGATATCTTTTAGTTTTTCTTTAAGTTCCGCAATTAAAAGCTCGTTTTTGCTTTTTTTAAGTTTGATATTTTTAATCTCGTCTTCAAGTTTTTCAAGTCTCTCTTCAAGCGAAGCTTTTTGATTTTCAAGCTTAATCAAAGGGGCTTTTATATTCGCTTCTACAGGCTCAAGCTCTTTTAATTTTCTCTCTAATCTATTCAGTTCAATTAGCTCTTTTAGGAATTTGTTCATTCTCTGCCTTTTTTAATGAAATTATATCAAATTAACGAAAACGGATTTTGAGAATTTATTTTTATAATCTCCACATCAAATCCGATTTCGCCATCAATCGCTTTATATAAAACGTCCGTAAAATATTTTTCACTATCGTAATGACCGATATCAATCAGTGAAATTCCGCGTGCTTTCGCATCCATAGCTTCGTGATATTTAATATCACCAGTTAAAAAACAATCAGCTTTAATACCGCTAAGTAAACTCATCCCCGCACCCGTCGTAATTGCAACTCTTTCAATAAAATCTTTTGTTTTTACAACTTTTATTTTTTCCAAATTCATCTTATTTTTTACTAAATTCACAAGCTCGTCAAAACTCATAAAAACATCGCTATAAAAAACAAAATCTTCCGCAACTCCGCTAAGTCCCAATACTTTAGTCGCAAAATAGTTGTTAAGATGAGTTTTGTCAAAATTGGTATGCATCGCAATTAACGATACGTTTTTACGAATCAGTTTAATTAAAAATTTCGTAGAAAAAGAATTAGGCACCACTCTTTTAATTCCTCTAAAAATCAAAGGATGATGAGTGATAATCAACGAATTATCTTCTACTTTTTCAATTACACTCTCGTCAATATCCAAAGAGAGATAAATTTTTTTAACCTCTTGATTGTAATCACCTACGTTAAGACCGCTATTGTCCCACTCTTCTTGATATTCAAAAGGCGAAACTTCGTTTAAAAAATCATAAATCGTTCTTACTTTCATTTCTCTTGCTTTTCTTGGATTTCAACATACAATTCGGCAACCGCTTTTGCAAGCTCTCTTATTTTTAAAATATAGTTTTGTCTCTCAGTTTGAGAGATGGCTTTTCTCGCATCAAGCACGTTAAAAATATGACTCGCAAAAATCGTATAATCATACGCCGGAAGCGGAAGTTTCGCTTCTATACATCTTTTTGCTTCGTTTCTGCTGTCTTCAAACCATCTAAAAAGCATATCCGTATTTGCGACTTCAAAATTATATTTTGAAAATTCAAACTCGCCCTCTTTATGCATATCCCCGTACGTCGTATTTTCGTTCCATTTAATATCATATACGTTATCCACCCCTTGAAGATACATAGCAAGTCTTTCGGTACCGTAGGTTATCTCAACAGGTACCGGGAAAGTCTTTAAACCTCCTACTTGTTGAAAATAGGTAAACTGCGTAACTTCCATACCGTCAAGCCAAACTTCCCATCCAAGCCCCCAAGCTCCGAGAGTCGGGCTCTCCCAGTTGTCTTCTACAAATCTCACATCGTGATTTTTCAAATCAAGCCCCAAATATTCAAGACTCTCAAGATACATCTCTTGAATATTGTCGGGACTCGGTTTCATAATAACCTGAAACTGATAATAACTCCCGAGCCTATTGGGATTTTCTCCGTATCTTCCGTCTGTCGGACGACGACTCGGCGCCACATACGCCACATTCCATGGTCTGTTTTCAAGACTTCTAAGTAGAGTTGCGGGATGAAACGTCCCCGCCCCACTTGGAAAATCGTAAGGCATAACGATATTACATCCTTTGTTTTTCCAAAATTCCTGAAGTTTCAAAAGTAAATCACTAAAATACATCAACGCTCCTTTATTTTTCACCTTTATAAATCATATATTCGCCAAGCTTTGATTTGCTCGCTCTTGCCACTACGTTGCATTTTACTTTGTAAAAATAAAACACTTCTCTTTCACACTCTCCAAAAAGACATTCGAAATTTCCCATTCCTTTGCTGATTACCAAATCGCTCGTTTGGAAAATATCTTTTGCTTTTTTGTTAGCAAAAGGAATACAAAATCCGGGAGTCGGCACTCCGCTATCCACCACTTCCGCCAAATCCCAAATCTCAAGACCTTCCAAATCTTTTAAAGTTACGTCGTTAATAATCGGCTTTCCTCTAACAAAATAAAAAACTTGAATTTCAGGATTAAAACGTCTTATCTCTTTAATAAAAATTTCGTCAAATACGTTTTCTCCGGCATTATCGGCAAGATAACAAAGAGTTTTTGCATTTTTGAGTTTTTCTCTAAACTCTTTAAAATCGTTTTTAAAAAATTTCATTTCAAAAATATTTTTAATCTCTTTTTCTAAATTATACTCCTGATGAACTCCGAGGTCTATAACATTGCCGGCTACTGAAATTTTCGCAGCATCAAACAGCGGGTCTTTGCTTTTTTTTATTCTTTTTTCAAGAATCTCTTTAAACTTCAACGCTTCTTTTATCGCTTCTTTTTTCTCTTTTTCAAATAAATCTTCAATTCCCAAAATTTCGGATATCTTTTTATAAACATCCGCCGCAATTACGGGCGGCATATATGTTAGGTCGTATTTGGAGAGAATCTGAGCTCCAACCCTTAAAACCTCGCTTGCTTTTTCATCATCGAGATTCAAACGCTCGGTTATTTTAAAAACCTGATTATAAATGCATAAATAACACTCTTTGCTTATATGCATTATTTAATTCCAAGTTCTTTTTTAATTACAGGCTCGTTAAATCCGCAAATCCATCTGCTGCCTATAAGAATTACAGGCACTCCTCTACATCCGTGTCTTTCGCAATCTTTTGCCGCTCTTTGGTCTTTGCTTATATCGATTTTCTTGTATTTTACTTTGTTTTTTCTAAAAAACTGCTCGGCTTTAGTACACCACACACAACCGGGAGCGGTAAAAAGCACAACTCTTTTTTGAGCCATCAATCCTCCTTATTCTCTTTTTTTAATACTTGTCCCCACATAAGTTTATATTTTCTTCTGCAAAATTCAAGCTCTTCTTGACAAATTTCAAGCTGTTTTTGAAGTCTTTCGATTGTCTTTTTTTGATTTTCGTAATCTTCTTGAATAGCGTAAATAGACTCTTTTAAAAACTGATTTTCTTCTTTTAAAGTTTCGATAGTCTCATCTTTACTCATCAAAACTTTTTCATGCAACGTCAAAAGCATACCGATTGTTCTCTCGGCAATCGATTGCTCTTTTTCGATTATTTGAAGTTCGGGCAAAGGCACAAGAGCCTTCGCCATCGATTCGACTTCAACATAAATTGTATCTTCTTGTTTTTTACATTTAAGTTTTTTTTCTTTACAGAGTTTAATTATCTCTTTGCGCGTTTTTCCGCTAAGCTTACTAAACTCCTCGATACTTAGCCAAGTTTGCATTAATCGAGTCTTACCTCAACTTCTTTTGAATCAAGTTCCACTTTTTTAGCTTGAGCGATTCTGTCTTCTTCAAGTTTAGCTTTTAGCTCGTCATCGCTGTTTGCCAAAATCTGAAGCGCAAGATATGCGGCGTTTTTAGCTCCCGCTTTTCCTACCGCAACAGTCGCAACCGGCATGCCTCCTGGCATCTGTACAGTAGATAATAAAGCGTCAAGCCCGTCCATCATTCCGGTAGGCATAGGCACACCGATAACCGGTCTTGTAGTAAGTGATGCTACAACCCCCGCTAAGTGAGCCGCCATTCCCGCACCGCAAATAAACACTTTACAACCTCTCTCTTCGGCTTCTTTTACATACGAATGAGTTCTATCCGGAGTTCTGTGAGCCGAAGTGATTATCAGCTCGTAAGGAATTTGGAATTTTTCAAAAATTTTTACAGCTTCTCTCATAATCTCATAATCGCTCTTACTTCCCATAAGCACGCTAACAAATCTCATTTTTCTCTCCTTATACGCCGTTTGGGCTATATTCTACTTTTTTTCTCAAAAAGGTAAGCGGCGGCAATTTGCAAGGAAGCATAATCGGATTTTGGTTCCCGCTATGCACCGCGTTTAGTTCTTTACCGCTTTTTGTAACTATTTTATTAAATTTTAAATACCACTTGCCATCTTCTTGCCAAATTTTACCTATCTCGTTTTCACAAGGTGAAATTTTAGCATTTTTAGGTAGTAAAATTTCAACAACGTCACCCGGAAAAGTTTTATATTTACACATAAAACTATCACCCTCTTGTGTAACTACTCCGCTTACCTGCCACTCTCCGTGAGTCAAAGAAGTCTCAAGATTTTGCGTATCGTCTCTTTCATAAGGTCTTTTAACTAAATACGCATCCGTCAAGCCTCTATTTTTGGTCGTTAAAATCTCTTTATAATATTTTTCGCAATCGCATTTTCCGCTGCTTAAATATTCGTCAATCGCATCTCTATAAGCTTTTGTAACCACCGCAACATAATAAGGCGCTTTGGTTCTACCTTCGATTTTCAAACTATCGACAACTCCGGCATCCAAAATTTCCGGAATATGTTTAATAAGACATAAATCCTTAGCGTTCATTATATAAGTGCCGTCTTCGTATTCTTCCATTTTAAACATAGTACCGGTCTCCGGATTTTCGGCATATAAAACATACGGATACCTACAATCGTTGGCACAACTTCCTTTGTTCGGGTTTCTTCCGAATTGCACGGCACTTAAAAGACATCTTCCGCTATACGCAAAACACATAGCACCATGTACGAAAATCTCTACTTCCACATCGGGTACTTTTTCTTTTATTTTTATCAAATCTTTAAGACTTGTCTCCCTTGCCGCGATAATTCTCTTTACTCCGAAATCCCTATACGCTTTATAATCCCAAGAATTAAGGGCGTTTGCTTGAGTTGAGAGATGAATATCTATTTCGGGTGCTATCTCTTTTGCTTTTGCAATAACCCCGAGTGTCGAAATAATCATCGCATCAACGCCGATTTCTTTTAATTTTTTAATATGAGACTCGACTAAAGGAAGCTGATTTTCAAATGGAAAGGAATTTACGGTAGCATATACTTTTACGCCTCTTTCATGAGCATAATCCACCGCTTCTTTAAACGTTTCGTAATCAAACTCTTTTCCGCTGTGACAACGCAAAGAAAAATGACTCACTCCCGCATAAACGGCATCCGCTCCGTATTCTATTGCGATTTTAAGCTTTTCGAAATCACCGGCCGGTGCTAAAAGTTCAGGTTTTTTCATACATCACACTCCGAACTGCTCGAGTAACGCTTCGATATCTTCGTCGCTAACGGTCTCACTCTCGTCTCCGTGAATATGATTTGCGCTTTTAACTCTCTCTTCATCGTCGATTTTTCCTTCGAATAATTTATTCATATATTTTATCAATGCTCTCATAATATTTATAACTCTTTCTATTTTTTGACGATGGATGTCTTGATATTGCATAATCTCCATCGCAGTCATTATTTTATCTTGAGTCTCTTCGTTGCTTTCTATTGCTTTTTTGACTTTTTCAATCATTTCGTCAATTTTTTCAAGCTCGGTTTTAAAAGTTTTAATATGAGGAAACTTTTCGACAAGCTTGGAAAAAAGCTCTTTTTGGTGAACGAAAAAATCAAGTACGTCGTTTAGGTCTTCATTTGCGTAGCTTACGGCTTCGGATATTTCATCCATTATATCTATAACCTGAGAGGCTTTTTCTTCGCTCTCTTTTGTTACTTCGTCAAGCTGAGCTACGACTCTGTGTTTATCATCCGCAGGCGGAGGATATATCTCTTCGCTATTTTCATCTTTCGGCTCGCTATCTTCTACCGCTTCATCCAAAATCCCCTCAAGCAAATCATCTTCGCTTTGGTCGTTTTGATTTTCTTCGCTCTCTTCAAGAGCGTCGATACCCTCGATATCACCGTCCATTAAAGCGTCAAGTTCCTCTTGTGTCATAAGCCACCTCTTTTTTTGATATATTATATATAATTTCACTAAAAAAGGCAAAAAATGGTCGATTTACACAACCACACCCCGCTTTGCAACCACGCCGAAGGTACACCTGATGAGTACATTCGAGAAGCAATCAAAAAAGGAATAAAAATTTACGGATTCGCAGACCACGCTCCAATGAATTTCGACCCACAATATCGTATGGAATTTAGCGATATGCAAACATATGAAAAAGAGATTAAAAACCTAAAAGAAAAATATAAAAACGATATAAAGATATTACTCGGATACGAAGTCGATTTCACACCGAAAAAATACCTCGACAAAAGAGTTTTGAATGCGGATGTCGATTATTTGATAGGAAGCGTTCATTTTTTGGATAATTGGGGGTTTGATAATCCGGAGTTTATAAAAGAGTGGGACAAAAGAGACGTTGATGACGTTTATAAAGAGTATTTCAAATACATAAAAGAACTTGCCGAATCAAAACTTTTCAATATCGTAGGACACTTGGATTTGGTAAAAGTATTCGGTCACAAACCTAAAAAAAATATAAAAGATTTGGCAAAAGAAGCGATAAAAGCCATAAAAAAATCGAATATGGCGGTAGAAATCAATACGGCAGGTCTTAGAAAACCGGTAAAAGAAGCTTACCCCTCAGACGAACTCCTTGAAATGATACTCGAAGAAAATATCGACCTAACGACTTCAAGCGACGCTCATTCGCCAAACCAAGTAGGATTTATGCTAAAAGAGACCACTCAAAAACTTAAAAAAATGGGAGTTGAGAAGTTGGTATATTTTGAAAAAAAAGAGAAAAGAGAGTTTAAAATTTAATGGATAGGTTTGTTAGAACCTAAAATAGCCACCTCTTTTCCGTCTCTCATTGAAAGTTGTGCGAATATTCCGTTATTGGCATCAATAATACTCGCTCCGATTACTCCTTCTTTGCTTAATGCTACGGAATTTAAAGAGATGTAATTTCCGTTTACTTCCATAGTAGGATTTATAACAGCATTGTAACTAATAGGTTCTTCAGCAGGAACTTCTTCGAAAAATACGGCATTTACGTTAGTATTGATATAAACCATAAAACATTTTGAATCTCTCTCGTCAATTTGAGCGTGAGAGTCGTCAACTTTTTTAACTCTTAAACTTCCAAGACAAATTTCGTTTTTATTCTCTCCTACGTTTTGAATAAATTTTATATAACTATACCCCGTAAAATCGCTTGCGCTCATAGGTTCGCTCTCAACTCCCAAACCGAAACCTCCGTTTACGAAATCGGCAATCGCTATACTTTGAAAATAGCCTTTTTTAACCGCCATAATCATAAAATCATTTCCGTTTGAATCTTTCAAATAAACTTTATTATCGGAAAAACTCCAAGTACCGTTTACGTTTATCGCATTTCCGTTAAAATCTTTTGTTACGAAAACAAAAGTATTATTAGCATTTAAAGTAACGGTACCGATAGAGGTAATCGTTTCATTGGCGATTTTAACGCCTCTAAGCAAAATATTATAAGTTTTTCCCGCTACGTCGCTTGCACTTAATGCGATATAGTTTTTCGGAATACCGACAACAGTATACGGTTTTCCGTTTTGCATGATAGTCGAAAACATTACTCCCGATGTCAAATAATAAAAATTACTCGCATCACTATTTACATACAAAAGATTGTTATACATATTGTAAATTTTCGTTTTTGAAGAAGTTTTACCAAGTACATTTCCTTTAATTTGATAATTAACGACATCGTCTTTCAAATCGAAAGTAAATTCGGCATAATCACCAAGAGTCATCGCACCTTGATAAGTAATCTCACCTCTTCCGCTTATAATAGGATTTGCCGTAACGTACGCATCAACGTCGCTTAAAGTAACGTTAACCTCTTTTCCGTCAACTTTTGCGTAAAGTTCTCCGTTTTTTACGGCTTTATTTATCATATCTACAAGCGTATCGCCGCTTGCGTTTAAATCAAAAGACTTAACTTTTGACAAATCGCAATAATAAGATGTTACGCTACATCCGCCAGCTTTATGCAAAAGCGAACCTAAATATGCTGCAAGAGTTACGTTATTATCCGCTAAAAGAGCCGGTGTAATATCGGTATTTCCGGTTACTTCGACATCTCCGAGTTTCGTATTCCCGACACTGATTTCAAGATTTGCGGGATAGGTCGTATCCAAACTGAATCTTCCGTTTGAATCCGTAACACTACAAATATTCGTATCTTTAACGCAAACTTTCACACCTTTTAATACACTTGCTTTTACACTACCCTCAACTTTTTGAGGTTCGCTCGCACCACTACCGCTTCCGCCGCCGCATCCTATCAAAAACGCGCTAATAGCAATCGCTCCAACAATCGGTTTTAATCCTGTCGCTTTCATTTTTACATCCTTGTTTTTTATTTGCAACTAAATCGGCACAACAAAAGAAAAAATTAATCTTAGTGTTGTATAATTCGCCCAAAACAGAAAAAGGAGAAAAATTGATTTATTTAAGCCTGCTTATGGCAATCAGATTTTTAGGGCTTTTTATAGTAATGCCCGTACTTGCGCTTTATGCCATGCATTTAAAAGGCGCAAGCGAATTCAGTGTCGGGGTAGCGCTTGGTGCTTATGCCCTCTCTCAAGTATTCTTACAAATTCAATTCGGAAAACTCGCAGACAAATACGATAAGAAAAAAATCCTTATTTTCGGACTTTTTTTACTATTTTTAGGTAGTTTGGTCTGTGCTTTTTCAGACAACATCTATACACTTATTTTCGGTCGTCTACTCCAAGGTGCCGGAGCTATCGGAGGAGTGATTTTGGCTTATATGTCGGATTTGAGCGACGAAAACAACAGAGCTAAAATTTTTGCGAGAATGGGACAATTTATCGCTTTAAGTTTTGCAATTTCTATGATTTTAGGACCTACAATCGGAACCAAATGGGGAGTTGACAAACTCTTTTTATTAACGGCTATACTTGCTTTGGTTTCTATATATTTGGTAATTGCAAAAGTACCTCCTGCTCCTAAAATCGTTCATCATACCGATTCGAAAGTTTCTCTAAAAGATATTTTCGCTCACAAAGAGTTATTAAAACTATTTTTCAGCGGTTTTATGCAAAAAGGCCTTATGAGCGTATTTTTCTTACTGATTCCTCTTGTATTCACCCAAACTTTTCATTGGGAAAAAACCTCACTTTGGAAAGTATATATTCCGGCTTTGGTATTCGGATTTTTCGCACTTCCTTTGGGTGCGATATTGGCCGAAAAAAAAGGAAAAGGAAAAGCCGTATTTATTATAAGCGCTCTTAGTATCACCTTAGCTTTAATACTTTTCTTAATAGGTCTAAACACTCAAAACTATCTTTTCGCACTTATCGCAGTTATAGTATTTTTCTTCGGATTCAACCTGCTTGAGCCGGTACTTCAAAGTTTCGTTAGTAAAGTCGCGTACGCAAACCAAAAAGCTACCGCTCTTTCAACTTCCAATACCATTCAATATTTAGGAATTTTCTTAGGCGGTGCGGTAGCGGGATATTTTATGAAACACGGTATGCTAAAAAGCTTTTTGATTATCTCAATCATCATCGCTTTTTTGTGGGTATTCGCTCTTATAAAAATGAAACCTGTCAAAAAATTCAAAATCGTCGAATATACCGAATTTGACAAAGACTTTATCGAAGAGTTAAAAACCGAAAAAAACGTATATGATTTTTATGAAAAAGAAGGCGTTTTAATAGTCAGATACATCTACTAAAACATTTTCGGAACGCCTTTTGCTTGATATGGCAAAAAGGCGTTTAGATGAACATCTTTAAATCGGTTTTAATCCTGTCGCTTCTTTTCTCTTTTGCCTTTTCGCAAAAAATCAAAGAAATCTCCTCAATCGTAGGAGTTAGAAGTAACCAGCTTTTCGGTTACGGAGTTGTTGGAGGACTTGACGGAACGGGTGATTCCTCCACAAAATTCACAAAGCAGTTCTTATCCAACTTTCTTAAAAATACAAACCTAAAAATCGACCCTCAAGACATCAAATCCAAAAACGTAGCGGCCGTAATAGTAACGGCTACGCTTCCGCCGTTTGCAAGAGAAGGAGATAAAATCGACGTAACCGTCTCCTCAATCGGTGATGCGAAATCTCTTCAAGGAGGAGTATTGCTTATCACTCCTTTAATAGGAGTTGACGGAAAAATCTACGCCTTGGCTCAAGGACCTATTACGATGGGCGGATTCAATACAAAAGGCGGCAAAAAACAAAAACACTTCACTACAACCGTCAAAGTTATCAAAGGTGCAACCGTCGAAAGAGCCGTAGTATGGGATATTTATCACAAAAAATTCGCAACTCTTTCTTTAAATACGAGCGATTTCAATCTCGCAATAAACGTGCAAAAAACGATCAATTCATTTTTTAAACAAAACGTAGCGATAGCAATAGACCCAAGAACCGTAAAACTAAAAAAACCGAAAAACCTCTCAATGCCTGAATTTTTGGCAATGGTTGAAAATCTAAACGTAAAAGTACCTCACGAGCCGGTTATCGTAATTGACGAAAGAACCGGAACGGTAATTGCTGGTAGTGATATAAAGGTGCAGCCGACAGTGATCGTATACGGAAACTTTACGATCAAAATAGACAAAGAGACAAGCGTTTTGGAATTGACATCGGATTTACAACGAGTAAAAGCTACGCCTCAGGATGTAATCGCAATTCTTGAAAACCTAAGGGCTTCAAGAGCGATTAGCGCCAAAATTGTCGTAAATTAAGGAGCTTAAAATGAAAACACAACTTATAACGAGTCTGCTTCACAAACACTCCGAATCGAAATCGCAAACATTAAAAGAGCTAAAAAAAGTTTGTGATGATTTCGAGAGTGAAATTTTAAATTTTTTCTTAAAAGAAGCAATGGATAGCAATAACGCTCTTTTCCCCGAATCTCCGGGCGAGAAGATATACAAATCGATGTATCAAGAACAACTATCAAAAGAACTTAGCGGCAATTTCGGCTATTCTAAGCTTTTATTCGACTATTTGAAAGAAAAAGTTTAGTAAATGAATAAAAAGACGATGTTATTGGGTAGAAAACTAAAAATAAGAAGGACAAAATGATTAGAAAAATCTCTATCGGATTTAAAACGTTTGTCTCTACCCAACAAAACGAAACCAAAAAAACACAAAAAACCCAAGAGGTGCAAAAATTATCCAGGGTGGAGGAGATAAAACAGCAAATCCAAAAAGGCGAATATAAAATCGACCTCAGAAAAACAGCTGAAGCTATGGCAAAGGCTCTTTTGTTTTAATCTTCCGCCCTGACTAAAAGGAAGGGACAATGCTTACTCAAAAACTAAACGACATAATAAACGTGCTAAATCAATTAATAGAAATGACAACTCAAGATATAGAAAATATCAAAGCGGCTAATCACGAAAAAGTATTTGCAAACACCGCTAAAAAAGAAGAATTGGCTGTGAAATTCAGCAATCTAAAAAGCGATATAGATAATATTTTGGTCTCAAGAAACAAGCCGATAGAAGAGATTTTTTCAAAAGAAGAAGAGATACTTTTTGATGAATTCAGAAATAAACTAAGCGAATTTCACACTCTTCACAAAAAATTTTCGAAACTCGCTTTAAGTGTCGCAAATTTCTATAACGCTTTGATGAAAGAAATAAAACAGGAATCTCCCAAAATTGACTATAAAGATTCCCAATTACCAAAATCATTTCTTAAATTAAAGGCGTAAAAATGGCAATCTCAACAGCATACTCAACCGCTCTAACAGGACTAAAAGCACACCAAACGGCGCTTGATGTGACATCAAACAACATCTCAAACGCCTCAAATCCAGATTACGTAAGAGAAAGAGCGATATTCACGACATATGACGGAATCAACTCCATTCCCGGCGATATCGGTATGGGAGTCAAGATTCAAAGCGTTATGAGAATTACTGATACTTTTTTATTCAACAGATTCACTCAAACTTCGGCAAACGTTAAAAACTTAACCACAAAAGAGCAGTATCTAAATGAAATAGCGACTTATTTTCCGGATGTGGAAGACCAAGGACTAAATAAAGACATAAAAGATTTTTTTGACGCATGGCAAACATTTGCAAGCAACCCCAACGACGGAGCGGTAAAAGTAGACCTTGCGTACAAAACCCAAAAAATGACCGACGATATCAAAACTTTAAGAGGAAAATTAAAAGATATCCAAAAAAGCCTAAATGAAGAGGTTAAAACAAGAGTGGACGAAATTAATTCGATTGTAAAAGAAATAGCGGATATAAACGCTAAAATTACGGCTCACGAAGCAAACGGCTCTTCTCATGCAAACGAACTTAGAGACAAAAGAGACGCCCTTGAAAAAAGATTAAAAGAGATTGCCGACGTTAAAATCTACAAATCCGGCGTAACTTCTCAAGACGCTCAAGGCACTACTACCGTCGATTATACCGAAAACTATCAAATAAGTATCGGAGGATACGTACTGCTTGATAACTCCACTTCAAACGAATTGGTATTGCAAGATAATTATCAAAACTACAATATCGCACTAAAATCCAATACCGAAATAAACGACGTAACCGATGCTATTAAAGGCGGAGAATTAGGTGCGCTTCTTGATGTAAGAGGAAGAGAGTTCAACTCCGATACCGACCCAAAAGACGGAGTTATTGGAGATATGCTAAGCTCTCTTGACGCTTTTGCACAAGGAATGATAAGAAGCGTAAATTCAATCTATTCATATTCCGCTCAAGAATCCGTAGAAACGGATACTATAAACAAACCTATTTCCGTATCTCCGGATATGGCGGACAAACCTCTTCCTTTGATAGAAAAATATTTGGCTCATCCGGTAAGAGACGGAAATATGATTTTGCAAGTATATGACAACAGCGGAAATCCGACTCAAGAAGTAAAAGTTTCAATCGATTCACAAAAAAGCATTAACGACATAATAAGCGACATCAACACTTCCTTACAAAATGCGGGAGTTACCGATACTCAAGCAAAACTTGTCAACGGACAGATAAAATTCGTAGATTCAAACGGCAACGAAAGCCCGAATGTCCTCGTAAAAGACGACGGAAGTTTGCTTTTTAGCTCTCTAAACGAAATAGAATATATGCCTCTATCAAAAATAGACGATACAAAACTTCCTATTCCGATGGATAACGGAACCTTTGACGTAGTGGTATACGACAGCAACGGAGAAGAAAAAGCAAGAAGAACCATAACCGTAAATATGGACTCTAAAGACCCGAGATATTCGACAATCGAAGGTATTATGGCTCAAATAAATACGCCCAATATCGACGACAACCAAAACAACAACCCGAATGATGACGTTGACGATTATTATCAAGCGAAGTTTTTAAACGGAAAATTCATTCTTGCACCTAAACAAGAAGACACTTTCGTAGGGCTCGATAACGACACGGCGAATTTCGGAGGGAGTTTCGGAGTAAATAAATTTTTTGACGGAACCGACAGCTCCAATATCTCTTTAAGACAAGAATTTATCGACGACCCGAGTAAAATTCACGCTTATAAAGCTCCTAACGAGGGTAATAACGAAGTGGCAAACGAAATTTTGCAACTTCAATTCCAAGATATTACATTTTATAAAGGCGATACGAAAATAACAAATACCATTACAGGATTTTACAGAACGATGACCTCTTCTTTGGCAAACGAAGCGAAAAATACGACCGACCAAAAAGAAGCTGCCGAAACTCTTTATAAATCGGTCTCTAACGAATACTATTCTCTAAGCGGCGTCAATATCGACGAAGAACTAATTAACCTCGAAAAATTCCAAAGAGGCTATCAAGCCAACGCAAGAGTTATAACTACAATCAACAATATGCTCGACGCCCTATTTGCGATTAAGCAATAGGGTCGTCGTAATCGACTTGAATCAAATCTTCAAATAAATCCCACCCGAAATGCAACATATCGATTTCGGCTATTTTTTCGAGATATTTGCCTCCGTCTTCTCTTACGATATAAACTTCACCGACCATCGTATCTTTCGGATAGAAATTACTTGCTTTTATTTCAAGTTTTTCTTCACCTTTTAATACCATATCTGGAAGCATCAAATCACAAAAGAAATCATAAATAGGCTCTTGCGGTGCGTCGATATCACAAGCCGTATATCCGATTTTCAAGTCGTTGATATCAGGATTTTCGTCATATTCGAAATACCCATCACCATTTGCTTGCAATAAAAGAAGTACGTCGCCTTCATTAAAATTTTCACTAATAAGCTCGTCTACGCTTGTATTTTTATATTCGATATCCTCAAACGTATAAGTTTTATCTTCTATCTCAATCTCCGCCCCGTCAGGTAAAACACCCATAAGTTCCGTAGGCAAATCAACGGCTTCGGCTTCTCCGCTGTCAATATAACTTGCCACTACTTCTTGAAATCTTTCGATATCTTTGGTTTCGCTCAAATCATAACTTTCGATATCCACAATCGGAGTCAAATCATACACTTTTATAAGATTTGTTTCCCCTCTAATAACCATTACGTCTCCTTTTTTATTATAATTATATCACATAATCTTATAAAAAGGGACTCAATGGATATAAAATCAAAACTTGATAAACTTATTGAAGAGAATATTTACGAAGTAAACGAAGAAAAATTGGACCCGATTTTAATTGCAAAAAAATATAACGACGAATATATAAGCCTCGTAGCCGCTTTGTTTGCATACGGAAACGTAAAAGCGATACTTAAGTTTTTAAATTCTTTGGATTTGGAAAATCTAAACTCAAACGGAGCATACTATAGATTTCAAACGAAAAAGGATGTTGAAGAATTTTTATATACTCTTAAAAAAATGAAAGAAAAATACTCTTTAAACGAAATTTTTTTAAAAGGTTACGAAAAAACGAAAAACCCTATCGACGGAATAAGAGAAATTATCAAAACGATGTACGAAATAAACCCTTATAATTCGGATGGATATCAATTTTTGATAGGGAAAATTCCTCCTAAAAAAACAAAAGGAGTTAGTCCTTATAAAAGATGGAATATGTTTTTGAGATGGATGGTTAGAGACGACTCTTTGGATTTAGGGCTTTGGAGAGGAGTTGAAAAAAGCGATTTGATTATTCCTCTTGATACTCACACCCATAAAGTATCGTTAAAATTAGGTCTGTTAAAAAGAAAAACCTACGATTTACAATCGGCTATGGAGCTTACGGAAAAACTAAAAGAATTCGATTCGAAAGACCCTTTAAAATATGACTTCGCACTCTATAGAATCGGTCAAATGGATATAAAAATATAACCAAAAGTTACAATTTTTCTTTTTTTCACATTTCACTATTAAATAAAAATTAATAATATGATACAATTTCACTAAAAAAGGATATTTACATGAATGAATTGTGGCTCTTTTTTGGATTTTTAGGGCATAATCAGTATGTTCAACTTATCGTTCATACTATTATCGCAGCTTTATTATCTGTAATCGTGGCTAAACTCGCTACAAGAAAACTTCAAATCGTACCAAGCGGTTGCCAAAACGTTATGGAAGCGACTGTCAGCGGTATTTTATACATCGGAAAAGACGTGGCAAACGAAGAAATCGCAAGAAAATATTTAACACTTGCAGGAAGTTTGGCTATTTTCATTTTCATGGGTAACTTCATCGGTATTATTCCTGGATTCGAAGCTCCTACGGCAAACGTAAACTTAACTCTATCACTTGCAATTTTAGTATTCCTTTACTATCATTTCGAAGGTATCAGAGCACAAGGTTTAGGACATTATATCGCTCACTTCGCAGGTCCTGTTAAATGGTTGGCACCATTAATGTTCCCTGTTGAAATTCTTTCTCACTTCTCAAGAATCATTTCACTTGCTTTCAGGTTATTCGGTAACATCAAAGGGGACGATCTATTCTTAGCGGTATTGTTAATGCTTGCACCTTGGGTATTCCCGTTAGCAGGTTTTGCATTACTTACATTCTCTGCATTCTTACAAGCATTCGTTTTCATGGTACTTACATACGTATACATCTACGGTGCGGTTACGGGACAAGAAGAAGCTCTTTAATAAATGGCTTCTTTTCTCTCTTATTTTATAACAGACCCTTCATATTCTCTACAACAAATAAAAGAAGCTATAAAAAAACACAAACCCACTTTCGTATGCTATAGAAACAAAGAATATTTTGACAAAAACGAAATTATGGATTTTGCAAATTTCGCAAAAAATTATTCAAAAGTATTTATTAATTTAGATTCTTTAAAAGATGATTCTCTACTTGAACATTTCGAGGGAGTCCATATTCCAAGCTCAAGACTTGACGAAATCACCGAATATAAAAACAAAATAATAATAGCCTCAACCCACAACCCTTTAGAAGTTCAAAAAGCTCAAAAAGCCGACTACATTACCTTTTCGCCTATATTCAAATCAAAAAACAGATGCGGACTCGGTACGGAAGTGCTTAATCATATATGCAATATGCACCCTAAAGTCATAGCTCTCGGCGGAATTATAAGCGATAAGGAAGTAGAGGAGATAAAAAACACAAAAGCGGTAGGATTCGGAAGTATCAGGTATTTTTTTACATAATTTTATGCAATTGATTTCCGGTTTTCATCCACTCTTCAAGTTCTTCCCATTTTTCGTTTTCAATCATATCTTTTGCTTTTTTCAGCTCACTCTTAAACGCTTCTATCGAATCTAAAAGATTTTTTTTGTTTTCTTTAAATATATCTTTCCACATATGAGGATTGCTTTTTGCCAGACGACTCATATCCCTAAATCCGCCCGCAGCAAGAGTAACGATATGGTCTTTATCTTCTTGTTTTAAAACTGAGTTTGCTATGGAGAAACTCACGATATGAGGCATATGCGAGATAAAGGCGGCATGTCTGTCGTGTTCTTTTGCGTCCATTATTTTTATTTGCATTTTAAGATAATTATAAATATCAAAAGCTCTTTTTACCTGCTCTTCTCCGCTATCTTCTATATTACAAACAACCATAACTTTATTGTAATACAAATCGGCTATTGCAGCTTGCGGACCGGAATATTCCGTCCCGGCCATAGGATGAGAAGCTACGAGATTTTTTCTTATGTTTTTAGGACATTCGTTTACGATACTCTCTTTTGTAGAGCCGAAATCAATGATTAAAGCATCTTTTTTGAGGTTTAGTTTCGAGAGATGATTAAGTGCGTTAATTATACCTCTAATAGGTATTGCAAGTACGATAACGTCGGCTTGTTTTAAATCTTCAAAATGCCCTATTTCATCAACAAGTCCCAATTTCAAAGCATCTTCTTGATGTCGGATGTTATGGTCTATACCTATAATTTTATCGAAATATCCCTTACAGGCAAGACCGAAACTTCCTCCCATAAGCCCGAGTCCCACTATACCGCAAACCATTTAACCTCTTTTTAATAAAAATTATACCACATTTACGCTATAATTTTACCCAAATCACAAGAAGGGATAATATGAAGAGAATATTAATATTTTTATTGCCTATAATTATTTTCGCTCAAACGATAACGAAAATAGAATATAAAGGATTAATCCACATTTCACCTATAACCGCCTCAACAATCACACAAATCACACCAAACTCTCAATTCGATATAGAAAAAATAGACAAAGCCGTAAAAAATCTATACAAAACCGGATATTTTGAAGAAATAAAAGCGGATTTTTCAAACGGAGTTTTGACTTTCATATGTAAAGAAAAACCTACCATTGCGAATATAAAACTTATAAACGTTTCGGAGGACTTAAAAAAACTTTTGAAACAAGAAATGATTTTGCCTAAAAAAGGCGAACTGCTTTCAAAAGAAAAATTAGCTAAATTAAAAGAATTTATTAAACAATACTATACCGCAAAAGGATACTACAATACTGCAGTTGCTACTGAAATTACCAATTTAGACAATAATAGAATTGCTTTAAACGTTATTGTAAATAAAGGACATCAAGTTTATATACGAGATGTAAATTTTTACGGAACAAACGTTCCAAAAGACGAACTACTTGATGAAATAGAAAACAGACCTCGTACTTTTTGGAGTGCATTACCATTTACTAATGCCGGAAAATTAAAAGTTTATGATTTACCAAAAGACAGACAAGCTTTGCAAGATTATTTTTTAAATAAAGGATATTTAGACTCAAGAGTTTATATGCCTCTTGCAAAAGCAAATTTAGATAGTTACATAGCGGATATCAATTACAAAATCTATCAAGGAAAAAGATACATTGTAAAAGCGATAAAAATAGATTATCCTAAAAATATAAAAGTAAAACTACCCGAATTAAAACTCAAAAAAAATAAATACTTCAACGTCTCTGCCCTAAGAAAAGACCTTCTTGATATATCTCATGCATTTATGAACGAAGGATATGCATTTGCAAAAGTATACCCTCAAATAAAAAAAGAAAAAACAGACGTTTATATCACATATAAAGTAATCCCGGGAAATATAGTTTACATAAACGACGTAATAATTTCAGGAAATGACAAAACTATCGACAGAGTCATCAGAAGAAATATATATTTAACTCCGGGAGCGAAATATTCATATAAGGATATGAAGGATTCTAAAAATGCCTTAAAAAGAACGGGTTATCTTGAAGATGTAAAAATCAAAATGCAAAAAGTACAAAACGATAAAGTAAACATACTTGTTAAGGTTAAAGAAGGGCTTAGCGGAACTTTAAGAGCCGGTATTAGCTACGGAAGCTATACCAAATTAGGATTTAATTTAGCCTTAAGTGAAAAAAACGTATTCGGTAGCGGACAAAGCTTAACCGTAAATGCTGATGTAAGTGCCGTTAGCAGAAGATATACGATTACATTATTTAATCCGAGAGTTTTCGACAGCAAATATTCTCTTAGTACATCTATTTACGACACATCTTTTGAAGGTGTCTCATATACTTCAAAACAAAGAGGTTTTAGTATAGGTATCGGAAAACAACTCGATAGATACACCAACGCAAGTATTACATACGGATATGTAAGAACTAAACTTAGCGATTATAACACCACAGTATATATCAAACCAGAAAGTAGAAAAAGCTATATTACCCTTGCTCTAAACTACAACAATACTGACGATTATTTCTTCCCGACTACCGGAATAAAAGCGGGAATAAGCTCGGAATTCGCAGGTATCGGCGGAGATGAAAAATTTATAAAAACACTCGGTAATTTTAAATACTTTTATCCTCTAACCGACAAAACATACCAAACGGTAGCGGTATTGAAATATAGAGTTCAAGGAGGAGCGATAGCCAAAAACGGATATCTTCCGATAAATGAAAAATTCTATTTAGGAGGGTCTTCTACCGTTAGAGGTTTCAGCTGGTATTCTATAGCTCCAAAAGATAGTGAAGGAAACGAAATAGGTGGCAAATACGAATTTGTAACGGGAGCCGAAGTTTCGACACCTCTTAGTAGAAAAAACAGAATGTGGTTGACCGGATTTGTCGATTACGGAGCAGTCGGTGAAGATAAACTAAACATCACAAGAAGTTCATACGGATTCCAAATAGATTGGATTACACCTATGGGACCTTTGAGTTTTATTTGGGCATGGCCTATTAAAAGCGAAAAAGGTGACGATTTACAAAGATTCGAATTCACTATAGGAACTACGTTCTAAGGATTTAAACATGAGAAAAATAGGCTTCCTCGAAGCTTTCAGTATCGGGGTTGGAGGAATGGTCGGCGGCGGAATTTTCGCCGTTTTGGGTCTTACAATCGATCTTGCAAAAGGTGCCGCACCTATCGCCTTTTTAATCGCAGGAACAATCGCTCTTATCACAGCTTACTCTTACGCAAAATTATCCGTTAAATTTCCGAGTGAGGGTGGAAGTATCGAATATATAGTGCAGGCTTTCGGAAATAATCTTTTTTCAGCTACGGTAAATAATCTTCTTTTGGTTTCTTATGTAATAATGCTCGCTCTATACGCTTCGGCATTCGGAGCATACGGAAGCGCTCTTTTTTTAGGACATGACGTAACATGGCTTCATAAACTTTTAGCGGTAGGAGTAATCGGTATTTTTGCATTTATTAATCTTTTGGGAGCTTTTTTAACCGGAAAAGCCGAAGATATTTTAGTATATACGAAAGTGGCGATTCTTTTAATTTTCGTCGCAATTGGCTTTTATACGGGTACTCATTATGAAAGATTAGAGCCTCAGTTTTGGGAATCGTACCTAAAAATCATAACCGGAGGACTTATTATTTTCTTGGCTTACGAAGGATTCGAGCTTATCGCAAATTCGGCAAAAGACGTTATTAATCCTCAAAAAACACTACCAAGAGCGTTTTATGCAAGCGTTATTTTTGTAATTGCTTTATATGTAAGTATTGCAGTCGTGACAATTTTAAACGTTGATTTCGAAACGGCAAAAAAAGCTCAAGATTATGTTTTGGCAATTGCAGCGGAACCTCTTCTTGGAAAATTGGGATTCGTTATTATTGCCGTAGCCGCCATGCTCTCAACCGCAAGCGCAATAAACGCAACGATTTACGGAGCCGGTAGAGCCGGATATTTGATTGCAAAGCTCGGAGAAATCCCAAAAGATTTCGCAAAAAAAATAAAAAACGGATATGAGGGAATGATAATTTTAGGTCTTTTGGGAGTTATTTTCGCTACGAGTTTTAATATAGAAAATATCTCTGTAGCGGGAAGTTTCGGATTTTTAGTAATTTTCGGACTTGTAAACTATGCAAACTTCAAACTTAGAAAAATAACGAACTCTAATCCTTTTATTTCTCTTTTAGGAGCTTTTTTATGTCTTGTTTCTGCCGCTATTTTAATAGGATACAATCTATTTCATAACCCAAGCGCCCTTGAAAGCAGCGCTTGGGTCGTAGTGATAGTGGTGGCTATAACTATAATCTACCATAAACTCGGCGGAAAAATGAAAAAAGTTCTTGATGAGGATTTAAGAGAAAAAATTTAATGTTTTAAAACCATATAACCTATGTCTAAAACCGTATATACTTTCGTATCATTACTAACATACATGTTTATATTATTCTTTAAATTAACAATTACATCAGGTTCTTCTATTTTTAATAAAATTAAATAATATTTATTAGGATTTTTATTGCTTTTTACAAAATATATTCTTTTATTTCCGGGTAAAGGAATAAATAAATTTGAAGAGTCTATATATTGAATATCACATCCGTTATATCCCTGCCAATAACTCGATAATACTATTGCATTAGGTATTAGTGTGGTGTTCATAAAAAGTCCGTTTAAAAGAAGATTATATGTCAAGTTATTTTTTCCAACATTATAGTTGAAATAATTTCCATACATAAAAAATCCATTTAAAAAAACAAAAAACAATAAACTAAAACGTAATAAATTTATTTTTTTATCCGTTTTTCTTTTTAAAGAATCAAATGTTATACTAATTAAAAAAATATAAGTAGTTATAAAAATAATATAAATAATAAGGTATATATATGTAAATAATATTAAATTTCTTTGATTTTTTATTATTGAAACTATAAATAACAATCCTAACAAACCTAATATAATTAAATTATAATACCTAAAAAAATCATTAATTTTCTTAAATTCCCAGATTAATATACTAATATAAATACTTAAAAACAATACTATAATAAAATATAAATTATTAATCTTATTCAAATAAATTCGATAGAATATAAATAATACTAAAGCAAAAGATAAAATACTTATTAAAAATAAAATTATAAACAAATATTTTTTATTTAATTTTTTATATATATAAAACTTTATTTTTCTATTAAATATTTTCATCAAAACAAAAAACATCAAAAAAATAAATACAAAAAGGACTAACATTAAATATATTGCTATAAAACCAAATAAAAATTGCTCGTTAAAACTATAAACAATATTATCTACAAAACTATTAAAACTAAAATGAAACAAAAATTTCCAAACAAATACATCCTGAATGAACAAAGAAATTATTATGAATGTTCCGAATAAAAAAACAAATTCTTTAATTTCAGAAATTTTTTCCATTTTTATTTCACTTATTATTTATTCACAATCTCCAAATCAAAAAAGAGCTCTCTTGTTTTTGAGCGCTCTTTTGCAAGATAAAGGTTTTCACCTTTAATAATAATTTTTTTATCTTTTTTAGAAAATGTTATCTCGACTTGAGGCATCGAAAGATTGATATTTATGAGCTTTGCAACCCAAAAGATATTACAAAGTTTTTCTACTATATCCTTTTTAGGAAGAAGACATTTGAATTTTTCTATCTCTTTTTTCTTGATTTTTTTTCTTTTATGAAAACGGATAATTTTAGAAATCAACAACCTATCGCAATGTCTGAATCCGTAATGTAGAGAGTTTAACAAAATATAATCGGTATGTTTGTGTGCTTCGTAAAAATCTACAAGCTCACCCGCACGAGATAGTTTTATAGCGTAAGTTAGGTGCATTTTATATTTATCGTCAAGTTTAAATTCATCTTTTAATAAATCGAAAACTTCAAGAGCTATTTTCGTCTCATACGACGCTATTTTTCTATCGATTTGATATACGTCTATTATCGTTCTGACCGACGGGTTAAAATTATCGGGAAATCGATAGTTGTCGTTTCTTAAAAGGTCCGTTAAAAATACACCTTCCCTAACCCCCACACCGCTGGTAATCACTTCTTTTGCACCTAAATATTTTAACGCTTCAAGAAAAATTAAAGTCCCGGGTCTTATAACGTCAAGTCTTTCGGGTTTAATACCGGCTTTTAGAAGCTCTTCATCACTCATTTTTATGATTTTTTCAAGAAAATCTTTGTGCTCTTTTATTTCATACGTAAAGCCGTGAAGAATATCAAGAGGATATTCGATTTTTTTCATAATAGCTTGAGAAAGCGCCCTAATAGTTCCTCCGATACCGAAGACTTTTTTTGAATTGAATACTTTTCCTAATTTTTCAAGTTCGTTTTTAATATATTTTTTAGCCCCTTCGATATCGCCTTTATCAAAAAAAAGCTCTTTTAATCTTACGGTACCGAGTTTCAAAGATATCGTAGCTTCGATTCTTTTATCCACAATCAACGCAAACTCAGTCGAACCTCCACCGATATCGATAGTAACGCCGTTTTTTTCATATAAAAGATTTGCCGCGGCTACACCGCCGTAAAAAGCTTCTTTATCTCCGTCTATTACTTTGATTTTCAGTCCCAATTCATCTTTTACACGCTTTAGAAATTCGGCTTTATTAGGAGCGTCTCTAACCGCACTTGTAGCGACACAGAGTATTTTTCGAGTTTTTAAAGATTTTGCTATTAAAAGAAACTCGCTCAACGCTTTAATAGCTCTTTCAATAGCAAAATCTTGCAAATTTCCGCCGTTTTCATAAGCACCTTCACTGATTCTTACTTTGCTTTTCTCTTCTCTTAAAAGATAAAAGCCAAAACGGCTGGTTTTTTTGAACACAGCCATTCTGGCTGAGTTCGAACCAATATCAATAACGGCCGTTACTTTTGCCATTACTCTTCGTCTTTATGAATAAGTTCCGCTTTTAGTTTTAATTCTTTTGCCGTTTCTACGTTATCCGGGTCCGGAACAATCGCGTCAACAGGACATGCCGGTACGCATTGAGGCTCTCCTCCGTATTCGATACACTCGGTACACAAATCAGGATCAATTTCATAAATAGGATCACCCGGTTCGATTGCTCCGTTTGGGCATTCGTCAACACAAGCATCACATGCAATGCATTCTTCAGTAATCTTTAATGACATGCTACTCCTTTGGATAACAAAATTTATAGCCTCTTCGGCGAATGGTCTTAATTGTATCAATTTTAAAAACTTTGTCAACCTTTTGACGTATTTGATTTATTGCAACTTCTATAACGTTAGGAGTTACGAGTTCCGGTTCTTCCCAAATAGCATCCAAAAGCTGTTCTTTTGAGATAACTTGATTAGGATATCTCGCAAGATGCATAAAAACTTCAAACGCTTTACCTTTTAAATATGTCTCTTTTCCTTGATAAATAATCTTCTCTTCGTCTTTTACGATAATCAAATCTTTAATTTTTATCTGAGACTCTTTTCCGCTTCTTAAAGCCACGTTGATTCTCGTAATTAACAAATCGAAATTAAGAGGTTTTTTTATATAATCGTCCGCTCCCATTCTAAGCGTTTTAATCTCGCTCTCAACCGAAACGTCATCGGAGATTACTATGATTTTTATTAAAGGATATATATCTTTTGCATAGTCTATAAATTTAAAAAGCTCGCTCATTCCGAAATTAGCATCCACCACTACCAAATTGTAATGTCTGATGTCCAAAAAATATTTGGCATCTTTTATGGTATAGGCTTCGTCAGTTTTGTACCCCGCTTCGTGTAACGATTTTTTTATAAGTTCATTTAAAGTTTCATCCCTCTCGACAATTAAAAGACGCACATATACTCCTTTTTCAAACTGACAAAATTATAACAAAAAATTAAAATTTTCTTAAAGTTTCCACTCCTACTAAAGCATTCTTTAAAATTTCGGGTTTTCTTATTTTTAAATGTATGGATTTCATTTGAGGGAATTCGTTTTTGAGTTTTTCAATTAATACGTCGATTGCGTCTTCTATTAAAGTGAATTTTTCCTCGATAATGGTATTTTGAATAATATCGCAAACTTTTGCATAATCGATAAAGTTTTTTTTGTCTTCGTATTCGATTTGAGCGCATACGACTACGAGTTGTTCTTCGTTTCTCTCTTTTTCCAAAAGTCCCAAAATCGCTTTAAAACTCAAATCCTCGATTACTATTTTATACATCACTCCTCCTAAACTACACGTTTTTCTTGACCGGTTATAAGTCTATAGATATTTTCTTTGTGTTTATAAATAACTATAAAAGCAATAATCCAAAGCGGCGCGTGAGATTGGATAGATAGATTCGGATATAAAATATAAGTACTCGCAATACCTACGATTATGGCGGTAAGTGAGCTTAATGAAGAAATTCTGACATATTTAGCCATCAAATACCAAACCACAAGTGCCACAAGTACGGCTTTTGGTACGAGTACGAGTAAAACTCCTGCCGTCGTAGCCACACCTTTTCCGCCTTCGAATTTCAAAAACGGAGAAAAACAGTGTCCTATTACGGCAAGTACTGCTAAAGTCCAAAGAGTAGCGTCACATACTCCGGCAAACTTTGCGGCCAAAACCACAGCAGCACCTTTAAAAGCATCCAAAAACAGCGTTAATGCTGCAAGTTTTTTCGCTTTTTTAGGGTCTTTTTGTTTCAAAACTCTAAGTACGTTCGTAGCACCGATATTACCGCTCCCGTGCTCTTTGATATTAATTCCGGCCGCGTATTTAGCTATCAGATATCCAAAAGGAATACCGCCTACGAGATAAGCGATTATATACCAGATTATGTTACTCATTAAATCCCTTTTTTATGAAATTATACTTTAAATTTGGTAAAATACTACAAAAAGGCTTTGAATGGTAAATAAAGTCAAAGAATTACTAAAAAAGCATAACATCACCTTAGCGGCGCACTATTACCAAAAAGACGAGATATTCGACCTTGCCGACTTAACGGGCGATAGTTTGGAACTTGCAAAAAAAACGAAAGCTCTTAAAAACCCTCTTATTTTCTGCGGTGTAAGCTTTATGGGAGAGAGCGCTAAAATCCTAAATCCCGACATTGACGTATATATGCCTAAACTTGCGAGCTGTTCTATGGCAAGAATGGCCGAAGAAGGAAAAGTGGAAGAAAATATCAAACTTCTAAAAGAAAAAAATATCGATTTTATTCCTATTACATATATCAACTCAAGTGCTAAAGTTAAAGCTATCGTCGGAGAAAACGGAGGTCTTACTTGTACAAGCTCAAATGCTAAAAAAATCGTATCTTGGGCTCTTAATCAAGGGAAAAAAGTCTTTTTCCTGCCGGATAAAAACTTAGGACGAAACGTAGCGAGTATGATGGGAGTGAGCTCGTCTATCATCGGAGAAAAAGATTGGGAAAAAGCCGATATTATCTGCTATGACGGACACTGCTCGGTTCATCAGCTTTTTATGCCCGAACACGTAGAATTTTTCAAAAACAGATACCCTGATATCAAAATCGTAGTTCATCCGGAATGTTCTCCCGAAGTAGTTAAATTAGCCGATTTCGTAGGAAGCACAAGCCAGATTTTAAAATATGTAAAAGAACATCCAAACGAGCCTATGGCTATAGGGACCGAATTTAATTTCGTAAATAGAATGAAAAAAGAAATAAACCCGAATATTTTCATCCTAAGTTCGACAAAACCGGAGTGTCCTTCTATGAACGAAACCACTCTAAAAGAGCTTTACGAATTGCTTGTGGCAATTGATGAAGGCAGAGCCTATAACGTCGTAAACGTAAATGAAAACGTAAAAGAAAACGCGCTAAAAGCGCTAAATCGTATGATGGAGTTATCATGAATCTAATGAAACATCAAATAGTCGATTTTCTAAAACAAGTCCTAAACGAGGATATAGGCAGAGGTGATTTGGCAAGAGAACTTATCAAAGGTAACACAAAAGCCAAAGTAGTTGCAAAAAGCGAAGGGATTATCGCCGGAATAGAATATATTAAATATTTTAGCGAACTTGCAGATGTCAAATTTGATTTTAATTTCGAAGACGGAAGCGAATATAAAAAAGGCGACATTATTTTTGAAGTGTACGGAAGCGCAAAAGATATATTATCAATAGAAAGAAGTATGCTAAATATTCTCCAACACGCAAGCGGTATAGCCAGCAACGCTTTTGAATTCATAAAAAAAATAGACGGACATTTAAAAATTTTGGATACGAGAAAAACAAGACCTCTTTTAAGGACATTCGAAAAATACGCCGTAAAATGCGGTGGAGTTACAAACCACAGACTCGGACTTGACGATTGTCTGATGCTCAAAGACACTCACTTAGCAACTTTTAAATCAATCGCCGATGCGGTTGCAACTGCAAGAGAACATATTCCGTTTACTACGAAAATAGAAGTGGAATGCGAAACCGAACGCCAAGCAAGAGAAGCTATGGCAGCCGGTGCCGATATCGTGATGTGCGATAATATGGATTTCGAAACGATAAGAAGAGTCGTAGAATTCAGAGACCAAACATACCCTTACGTACTACTTGAAGCCAGCGGAAACGTAACACTTGATAATATAGACGAATTCATCAAAACGGGAGTTGATGCAATAAGCAGCGGCGCTATTATTCACCAAGCGACATTCAAAGATTTTTCAATGAAAATCATATAAAGGAGCAAAAATTTTAATAGAAGATAAAAATTTCGAACTTCCCCATTTTATGGGCATAGGACCCGTTAAAGAATTCAAAGAGTATGTAAAAAATAAATTTGACAAAGACTTACAACCTTGGGATTTCCTAATCACAAACGACGGAATGAGAGACCTTGCATACTGCTATAACCCAAACAAAGGTATCGAAAGAATTGACAATATCCCCGAAACCAGCAAACTCAGAATCAAAAACGCCAAAATTTTCGAACCGCTTGATATTTATCAAAAATGCGCTATTTACGCAATGGTAGAAGCTCCAGCTTCATTAATTACGGGGAGATTCGGAAGCGGAAAAACACTTCTTGCAACAGCCACAGCTTTAGCGTTGACTAAAAAAAAGATATTCATAACAAGACCGCCTATCGGTATCAGCAGTGATTACGACATCGGATTTTTACCGGGAAGCAAAGATGAAAAAATGCTCGAATGGGCCGGAGGATTTTTGAGTGCGTTAAACTACCTATTTAGAGATATAAAAGGCTACAACTACGACAATATCAAATCCCAACTATTCTTTGAAAAATTCGAAATAATCCCTTTAAATATGATTCAAGGGGTATCGATTTTAGAAGGTGAAATTTTAATAGTTGACGAAGTTCAGCTCGTTACACGCGAATATATGAGTATGATTTTGTCGCGTATGAGTGAGGGAAGCAAACTCTTTTTACTTGGAGACTTACACCAAACCTACTCCACTATAGACAAACAAGACAGTGGTCTGTTTAGACTCCAACAAGTACTCCCTCACGAAGCTCTTGCGTGGGTTGATTTGCAAAAAATATACAGAAACAAACTAACCGAAATAGCAATAAAACTCTTAGAGTAATTTCTCTTTCATTATTTTTACGATTTCTTCATCGACTCCGCTCATCTTTTCTTTTATACCTTTTAAGGCTTTTATCGTTTTCGTAACATCCTCAAACATTATACCGTCTTCATATACCTCCATTGCGTTTAAGGCGAATTTGGCGCTATCATATCCTACCGACGCACCTTGCAATACTTTTAGCGAACAAGCCATTTTTCCGCCGTCACACAAAAGGGTACCGATGTTTTGAATCACGTGTTTTACCGCTTTTTTTGAAGTTTCTCTATCACCCTCAAGATAAGCGATAGCTCCGGCCACTCCGCATCCGCTCGCAACCGCCGCTCCGCATATTACCGAGAGTCTTCCGATAAAAAGCTTAATGTAAATAGTTATAAGCATACTTAAAGCCACCGATTTTAACGCCTCTTCTTCGCTAAAACCTTTTTCTTTCGCATACACCCACACCGGAAGCGTCGCACTTATCCCGTGATTGCCACTTCCTGTCAGACTCATAGCGGGCATATTCACACCATCCATTCTCGAATCGCTCGCACTCGTAGTTATTTTGCATATTTTATCTTTTAAAGAATCGCCTGAAAATTGTTTTGAGACGTTTATACCCACATCATGATTCATCCCATATTCGGCCAACGCCATATTCAGCTCGACGGCCTCTTTTACAAACTCGAAACTTTTCTCTTGCTCTATCAAATCATAAACGATATCAAAAGGTTTATCTTCAAGTACATAACTTTTAACTTCAACCTCTTCTTGATGATTATCAAACTCTTTTAATTCGCCTTTTGAAATTACATATTCGATATTGTCGTGAAATTTAATCGTTACTGCCTCGGCATAGCTATTTTCGCTTTTTATAAAAAGCTCGCTTCCTTCAATCAATTCAACTTTTACTTTTTCACTAAATTCTAAAGCCTTTTTTACTTTTTCTTCGTTTAAATTTTTAAATATATTAAGTCCGTCATTTACATCTCCGAAAAGATACCCCAAAGCAAAGGCAAGTTTCACACCGAATCTTTTAGAGGTATTGGGAATAGGTACGTACATTGCGTTTTTTAAAAGGTTGGTATTAACGGTTAGCTTTAAATTTTTTTCATCAAAAACCCCATACTCTCTTAGATAAGCGGCATTTAAAGCAATAGCGACAGGTTCGGTACAACCAAGAGCCGGTTTGATTTCGCTTAGGATTATCTCTTTTGCGCCATACATCAAAAATCCTTTTTTTAAAAGTATAAAACAAAAGATTTTTTAAGGATAGAAAAAAATTGCTTATATTTTATTTAGAAGTGTGATTAGATAAGAAGGATTGACTATCACGCCGTCAAGCCACATGGAAAAATGCAAATGAGGCCCCGTAACTCTGCCGGTCTGCCCGCTTAAGCCGACAATCTCGCCTTTTTTTACTTTTTGACCTTTTTTTACGACAATCTTGCTTAGATGATAATAACAGCTATACACTCCTCTTCCGTGAGAAACCACAACCGAATTACCGGCGAAATACCTCTTTTTTGCAAGCACTACTACTCCGTCATTCACCGCTTTTATAGGTGTACCTTTTTTAGCTTTGTAATCTATTCCGGTATGATAACTTCTCAACACTCCGTTAAACATCCTTGCATTTCCAAACGATGAAGTTACGGAAGATTTAATCGGCAAAACGAACTTATCGTGCCAATATATATGTTTATCGAAAGTATTGTAGATTTTCATCGCTTCTTTGTATTCGGATTTTATTCTTTTGATTAAGCTTTTAGGGGGAGAGACGTGTTTTTTTGCAACTTTTAAAAACTCTTTTTTGTAATTTCCTTTTTTAACAACTAACTTTTTCGTATCAATTTCATTTTTAAAAACGGCTTTTATTTCATAAACACCGCTTTTTTTATAGTAACTGACGGGAATTAAAGTATAAAATTTATATTTTTTATTCGTAATTGTAGGGAAAGACTGATATTTTTTATTAAAAACTTTTATAAATTCTGGCTTTTGATTACTAAAAACCAAAACCGCTTCACCGTTTTTAACAACTGGATTGTAAATGAAAATTTCGGCAAATAAGAAAACTGGAATAAATAGAAGAAAAAGAAGGATTTTATAATCCTTTTTGTTTTTTGTATTCAAGCACCGCTTGATATACTTCGTCTTTTATATGAAGTTTTTCTTTTTTTAGTTTTTCAAGTTCAAGCTCTTCCATATGTTCTCTACCGGCTTCAACTTCGTCGATGATTTTATTAAGTTCCGCGTGTCTTTGGATTAGTTTATCGATATGAGGATTTTCTTTTGCAAGTTCTTCCATTACGGGGATTAATTCAGGGCAACATTCTTTAAACATTTCTTCTCCTTTTTTTCTTATTATATCAAAATATATCACACCTGGTAGAGTCTATGTCTTCATCTTCGTCGAATTCTTCGTAAAAATCGTCATATTCTTCATCTAAAACGTCTCTGTTTTCTTTAGGTTTGCACTCTTCGCACTCGATTACTTCATAATCTTCGTGATTTTTCAAAAACTCTTCAATCTCTTCAAAAAGATTAAAAGTAATATACAAAACGTTATTATTAAATTCCACGTCCTCTTTTTTTCCTATTAACACATCGCATTCATCACTGTGAAGCTCGATAGTTTTTTCGTTATCGTTGACAATAATTTCATACGCCATCTTTATCCTTTATACTCTTTTTATGTCGATATGATACAATGTTTTATAGTCGTTTTTGATATGAAATCTCAAATTATTAAAATGAAAACTTCTCCAATTCAAATTAACTCCGTGAGGTACTACAAAATCCCCTCTTTGACCTTCGATACTAACTACTTTTATCGCGCTTTTAGAAGGAACTTTTAGTAATTTCGAATATGTTAAAATCTCTTTTTTTCCGTTTATCTCAAGAGTGATTTTTGGTTTTTTGAGTATGTTTAATTTATCGATATTATCAATTAAATAATCGATTCCTCCCTCAAGCTCGATATCATACATCTTAAAAAACTCTCTTAACATTACAAGATGAGTATGGATTTTATCGTGAATGGACGGCAATTGTTTTGAAGCTTCGATACAAAACGCTTTTACGTCGTGTTTTAAGCACCATCCGGTTAACGCTTTTTTTTGTTCTTTATGAATAGTGCCGGTGAATGTTTTGGTATTGATAATCGCAAGTTTTCGTTTTAAATATTTATTTGCATTTTCTTGAACGAATTTAGCTTCTTTATATAACTCGAAATTTTTATACTTAAGCTCGTCAATCACTACGCTTTGTCCCCAAGCTCTTTTGTTTTCTATAGCAAATCCGAATCCGTCATGCATAGAGATCACTACATCGGGTTTATAGCTTAAAATCGCCTCTTTTAAAAGCTCTACATAATGATAATCGGGATCGTTTTTTGAAATTGACTCGAATTTTCGGTTCATATCTCCGTTATAACCTCTGACATCGGCTAAAATTGAAGTGAAATTACTTCTTGGGATTATTAACATCTCACCTTTTTTCAAATCGGTATCCACAAGCATATTGGCAGCTTTATATGCACCTATTTCGTTTCCGTGAATACCACCTATAATCAATACTCTGCCGCCTTTTTGTTTGCCTTTTTTTTCGTAGTATTCAAAAGGCTTCTTAGGCAGCTCGATATACAATCTACTGTCGTTTTTAGCAAACAACGGCGTACCGACACTTAAAAGTGTCGCAGTCTTTAAAAAATTTCTCCTATTCAAAAAAACCCTTTTTTCTATAATTATACACCATTTTTCGATAAAATTTTCTTATATTAAGCATAATTTAAACTTATTAATGTAAACTTCGGCTCAAAAAAAAGGAGCCCAAATGAAACAAATGGTACTTCAAGAAAAATACCCTGTATTCGTACTTGATATCGATAAAAACGAAACTCACTACAAAAGCGCACAAGAAATTATCGAATATTTCAAAGAAAAAATCAACGCTCATCCGGTAGCTACTTATATCGGAGAATTCGACCACTTCGCTCACACTAAAAACTTACCTGAAGGCGAAATAGCACCTGAAATCAAAGATTGTAAAATAGTAATGTTTTGTTTTGGAAACAAACTTCCAAACGGAAAAATCTCAGCTGTAAGACCAAGAAGCATCGGTGTTACTGAATTCGAAGACAAATTCGAAATAGCATTTTTAGAAGCTCCGGCTTTAATCGCAAACGAAGTAATGGAAAGCTGGGTAAAAGAGCTAAAAAACAACCTTTAAAAAATTATGACCGCGGGTTTTTCCGCTTTTTTCGCTTCAATCACTAAATTTTTAAGCATTGTTTTGATAACTTTTGTATTTTTAGTAGCATTCGAAACTATATAAACTTCTTTTTTTTCATCAACTCCTATATCAAAAGCTTTTTTTTGAATATCTTTTACCCTACTAAGCCCCATAAGAACAACAACCCTTATATTTTCTCTAAGCAACAAATCCACCCAATTCAAATTAACCCTTGCCCCTTTTAAATGAGCAGATACTACAATAAAGCTGTCTTTTTTGCCTCGTTGAGTTACGGGTATCATTGCTTCAGTCGGAGCTGAAATTGCACTTGTTAGTCCCTCAACCACCTCAACTTCAAATCCTTCACTCGCAATAGCCTCAAACTCTTCATATCCTCTGCCAAACACAAAAGGATGTCCGCCTTTTAGCCTCCCTACAATTTTGCCATCTTTTGCATATTTTAAAATAAGTTCATTTATCTCATCTTGGCTTTTAGAGTGTTTTCCTTTCTCTTTACCCACATACACCCTCTCACAATGAATAGGCAAAAGCTCTAAAATTTCAGGATTTATGAGATGGTCATAAAGTGCCACATCAAGCGTTTTCAAAGTATTGTAAGCTCTGATTGTCAATAAATCTACAGCCCCGGGACCACAGCCGATTAGAAAAACTTTAGCCGTTTTTTTCTTCATCTCTTCATAACTCTCTTTCCTATCCACATCAGCTTTTGGCAAAATCCTCTCAATCCTATCCCTAACAAC
>Ga0256843_1000311_pt1 | contig 42272 bp, 39 predicted proteins | sample AlvinellametaG_FD_191572 | JGI IMG/M metagenome (GOLD analysis project Ga0256843, IMG submission 191572) | Pompeii worm associated microbial communities from hydrothermal vent at the East Pacific Rise, Pacific Ocean - Alvinella | ecosystem: Host-associated > Annelida > Integument > Unclassified ...
GTCTATTCTGGACTTGAATATCTTTGGGGCTTTAGAAAAGCACTCTTAAAGGATGAGATCTAATGGGTTACTTAGTATCACTACTGGTCCTCTCCGGACTTATCTTCTTTCATGAACTTGGACACTATACTGCAGCACGCCTTATGGGTGTCTATGTAGAGGTCTTTAGTATCGGTTTTGGAAAGCGTCTGCTTACCTTTAGAGCCTTCTCAACGGAGTGGAGTATCTCTGCTATTCCGCTTGGTGGCTATGTACGTATGAAAGGCCAAGATGACTCTGATCCTACTAAAAAGAACTATGATGCAGACAGTTATAACTCCAAGTCACCCCTGCAACGTATCTTTATACTTCTAGCAGGGCCTCTTGCAAACTTTGTTCTGGCATTTTTTCTCTACTTTGGAATTGCTATGGGGAACCCTTCTGTTTTAGCTCCGGTTGTAGGTGATGTTGTAAAAGACTCTCCTGCATTTGTTGCAGGGCTTGAGTCAAACGATACTATTTTATCTATAAATGGAGAGAAGATTAGCACATGGAAAGAGATGGCAGAGCTTATCAAAGCATCTGAAGGTGCCATAGCCTTAGAGGTAGATCGTAAGGGTTACCTTAAACTCCTGACACTTACACCAGAGCTCAAAGAGGCTAAAAATATGTATGGTGAAGATGTAAAACGTAAAATGATAGGTATCTCTTCCGCAGGTGTTATGAAAGAGCATACAATGGACTTTTTTGAAAAGCTAAAATATGCAACAGATCAGACTGTTTTTGCCTCTACTATGATCTTTACCGGAGTCAAGAAGCTCATCGTCGGCGATGTTCCTGCAAGTGAGATGGGTGGTGTGATATCTATCGTAAAACTTACATCTGATGCCAGTGATGCTGGTTGGATGAGTGTCTTTTTCTTTGCGGCACTTATCTCAGTAAATCTTGGTGTTTTAAACCTGCTTCCTATTCCAGCACTTGATGGTGGGCATATCATGTTTAACATTTATGAGTTGATATTTAGACGTGAACCGAGTGAGAAGATACTTATCAACCTTACAATTGCCGGATGGGTGATTTTATTTGGACTAATGGGGCTTGGGCTCTTTAATGATATAAACAGACTAATGGGACAAGGATAGAAAATGAATGATATAGAGTACAAATTATACATTGATGATGTAATTCGCCGTGTTGAGACTGCACGTCTTAAAGTAAGTGATCACCACATAGTAAAAATCGTAGCAGTAAGCAAATACTCAACAAGTGATGAGATAGAAAAACTCTACAAAATTGGACAGCGTGCTTTTGGAGAGAATAAAGTTCAAGACCTTGAGAAAAAAGCACAGGAGCTTGAAGATCTACCACTAGAGTGGCACTTCATAGGTAACTTACAAAAAAACAAGATAAACAAGCTTTTAGAGATAAATCCTTCACTCTTTCAAGGACTTGATTCACTCGAACTTGCACATGAACTACAAAAACGTCTGGTACTGCGTGAGATGCAACTTGATTGTCTACTACAGATAAACTCTGCTAAAGAGGAGTCTAAACATGGTGTTATGCCAGAAGATGCACTTGAAGTCTATAAAACAATTCAAAATGAGTGCCCAAATATCAACCTAAAAGGTGTTATGAGCATCGGTGCACACTCTGATGATAAAGCACTTATAAAAGAGAGTTTTTTAACAACACATAAGATCTTCACGCAACTAGAAGATGCTACTATATGCTCTATGGGTATGAGTGGAGATTTTGAACTGGCTATCGAGTGTGGCTCTAACATGGTACGACTTGGTTCTATCATGTTTAACAAGTAATTCCTCAATATAGATGATTTTGACGATAAAATCATCTATAATTTCAACTTAATCCATCAAATTACTCTTCTTTTTCTTTACACTTATAATAATTATAAGATATAATTCTAAAAAATTTAATAACTAGGATGAAATATGAAACAATCACTACTAATGGATAAGTATCCAATCTACACAATCGAAATTCTTAAAACAGAGACAACATACGCAAATGTTGATGAGATCATCGCTTATTTAGAGTCAAAAGTAACAGCTCACCCTTTTGCAACAAAAATTGCAATCTTTGATCACTTCTCTCATACTATGAGCATTGAAGATCATATTATCGATGAAAACATCAAAAATGCAAAAAATCTTGTATTTTGTTTTGGTAAACAACTACCAAAATCTGCTATGCTAGCAGTACGTCCAAGAAGCATCGGTGTATGTGAATTTGAAAATCATTTTGAGATTAGCTTTTTAGAAGTTCCAAATGAAAAACTTCATGAAGTAACAGAAGAATGGGTAAAATCTATCAAAAATAAGTAAGAGAATCTTCTCTTACTTATCATAAAATACTACTGTAAAACTTTTCTAGCGTTTACAGGTTGTACCGGACGGTTATTTGGATGTTTCATAGTTTTTAAGAACTCTTTAACTCTCTCTTTTGAAACAGGTACATACTCTTTTAGAACAAACCATCTAACACCTTCAGAACATGGTGGAGTCGTTAAAGAACCATCAAATCTATAGTATGCTTTATCTTTTGGTAAAAGACTATTAATTTTAGCTTGTGCTAAACCACATTTCTCTTTTTCATCTGCTTTTTCTGGCATTTTATCCCATATTTTACTAATTATTGGATTTTCTTCACCATATTCAAACATTACAGCAACAACTGCTAAAGAACCATCTTTTGCTGCGTGAACAAAGTGCGCTTCAAGTGGAAAGTTTTTACCATCAATTTGGTTTTCACTTGGTGAATGAAAATGAAACTGTTTAAGTTCAAACTCTTTACCATCAATTTTAATGTAACTTCCTGGTTTTACATTTACTTGAATACTATGACCATTATTTATGACCTCAGATGCCCCTGTAGTATAATGAAAATTGATCGGTGGCAAACCTTTTGTTTCAACGATAATTTCTTTACGAATATTGATTGGAGATTGAGAACCACCAAGTTTACACTCTGCATATTGAGGATCTAAATCACCCCAGTGAGCTGGATCTTCATGACCTGTATATCCCCAATGAGATCCATGAACACCTGCAAAAAGAGTACCTGCTAAAACCATACTACCTAATAAAAGTTTATTTAACTTCATTTTTTTCCTTAATCTTAAAATTTAGTATATATATTAAGGTTTTTTTCATTAGAAATGGTTGAAAACATATTATTTATGACGTTTAAAGCGAACTGCATTACTTTTAGGATTGTTAATGAGTGCTTTTTGGTACGCAATCATTTTATAAAAGGGCTCTAAAAAATCTTCTAAAGATTTGCTATCAATAGATTCTATAGAGTGTTTGTTTAGCTCTTCTAATACCACAAGAGTAGACTCTATAGTTGACAAGTAAGCTTTATCTGGCTGCTCTTTGATCTCATATTTTGATACACGAGATGTTGTAAAACTCATATGGCCTAAATTTTGCAAATTTTTACTGTGATAAAATATAGACTTTGCACATGACCACGTTGAATCTATTAAAAAGATTGCTAATGGTTTTGTTCCTGTTTTTGGATTTTTTTGTGTTAGATCCAGAGCATTTTGAGATGGAAAGAGGATATAACACTCATGTGTTGTAATAATCTCATTGATACGTTTATGATCACTAAAATCAATACCTATGAAAAGTTCTGAATTTTTTAAACTTTGATGAGTAAAATGGCCGGTATTGTTTTTTACCTTCTTAAACTCTTTTGGGTGCATTAAAATAACAAACTTTGTCTCAGTCTCTATATCAGTAAAATATGGACACATACAAGAGCTCTTGGGACGAAAGCATCTGTAGCACTTCTCTCTATCACCATATATTGTCAAAGAATCTCTCTTAAACGATTAAGATGCATCGGCCTGTAAAAATAGTACCCCTGTATAACATCACAACCATGCTCAAGCAAAAAATCCAACTCTGCTTGCGTCTCAACACCTTCTGCAACTGTCTTTAAACCTAATGCAGATGCAAGAGCAATAATTGCTAATAAGATTGTATTATTCCCTTTTTGTATTGCACGTATAAAAGATTGATCGATTTTCAGTTGATCTATCGGAAGATCATTGAGATAGTTCAAAGATGAGTTTCCAACTCCAAAATCATCTAAAGCTATAGAGATATTAAGTGCTTTGAGTTTATGCAGTTTTTCTATATTTTCCCCTGCTTTTTTCATAACATCACGTTCAAGTATCTCTAACTTTAGATCTTTTGGATCAAAATTATACTTATGAAGCATCTTCTCCAAACGAGGAAGAAACTCTTTTGATTCAAGTTGTTTTATAGCTAAATTAAGAGACAATACACCAGTAGTAAAGCCTTCTTTTTTCAAAGATACCACCTCTTTAATAGCTCGCTCCATCATCCAGTTATCTATCTCAATAATCAAATTGCTCTCTTCTGCAAAAGGAATAAATTTGGATGGAGAGATCATCCCTAGAGTTGGATTCTTCCATCGAATCAAAGCCTCTAAACCTACAATCTTCTTCTCTCTAGCATTATACTGTGGCTGGTAAAAGACACAAAATTCATCATTTTTGAGTGCTTGACGTATGTTCGATTCTAGCATCAAACGCTCAAATGCAAGTTTACTCATCTCCTGTTTATAAAACTGGAAGTTATCTCGTCCTTCCTCTTTTGCCTTATACATCGCATTTTCTGCATTTTTAAGCAAATCTTCTGCATTTTTTGCATCTTCAGGATAGATAACAATACCAATACTACAAGAGATAAATAGCTCCTGACCTTTTAATATAAAAGGTTTTCTAAAATCTTCTAGAAGCTTTTTCGCTACATGTGTAATATCATGAATAGAGTGAAGATCTTCAAAAAGTATACTAAACTCATCTCCACTCAAACGAGCCAAAGAATCTTCCCCTCGTATGCCACCCTTTAAACGATGAACCACTTCTAAAAGAATACTGTCGCCTACATCATGTCCCAAAGAGTCATTAAGTTGTTTAAAGTGATCTAAATCCAAAACAAAAAGAGCAAATTGTTTTTTTAAACGTTTCGATTTTTCGATTATAAATTCAACTCTATCCTTATATAAAATTCTATTAGGCAGACCTGTTAAAAGATCATGAGAAGTATGAAACTCTACTAGAGATTTATTCTCTTGTAGTTCACTTAAAATTTGGTACTTTTCTGTAACATCATCGATCAGCCACATCATCCCTTTTGAGAGATCAGCTGGTCTGTTCTTATCTGTTGCTTTACCATTAATGGCTACCCAGATAGTACTACCATCTTTTTTACGCACTTCATACTCTAAACGAACTGTTTCATGATTTTGTAAAGGCTTCTCATATCTTTTTATAAACTCACTGTAATCAAGGTTTTCTTTATGAAGAATTTTTGATGGTTTTCCTTCAAGCTCCTCTTTTGAGTCATACCCAAAGATCTCAACAAAACGCTGATTTACCTTGGAGATAATATACTCCTCTTTCTCAATATACAAGATACCAACCTGTGCGTTTTCAAACATATCTGAGAGTTCTTTCTCTTTTTTCTCTAACAATTCATAAGCTTGAATACGTTTTTCAATGGAATTAAATATACCTACTATATATTTTTTTTCATTGACAATAAGCATATTTGCCCGTATCTCGATTGCTATTTCAGTGCCATCTGCCCGTAGTGCTGCATTACGTGTACTTCTGACAATTTGTCCAGACTCAAGAGTTGCAACATTTTTTGAAAAGCTCTCTCTGTCTTTTGCATTCCAATACTCAGGATGCAAGACAGTCTGCTTTTTGCCTATCATATCTTTAGCTTTATGCTGCCACAATACTTCGGCTTCTTTATTAAAAGCTACAATAGTACCATCAGTGGTATCAGCTACAACGATAGCTATAGGTAAAATATCTAAATGTGAAAAAAAAAGTTCTAAATTTTTGATATTTACTAACATATCATAGTATATCATATAGAGAATTTAAAACAGAGAAAAGATGCCTACAAAAAATAAATATGATCTCATTGTCATTGGAGCAGGTGCTGCAGGTATAATCTCAGCTATAGTGGCTGCACGTAATGGTAAAAGCGTACTTTTAATTGAAAAACTTTCAAGTATCGCCTCAAAACTCAAAGCAACCGGTGGTGGCCGATGCAACTTGACAAATACCCTCTCCAATGAAGAGTTTATGGCTCGTTTTGGTAGAGACGGACGTTTTATGCAAGATGCACTGAAAACCTTTGATCATAACAAACTCACAGAATTTCTAAAAGAGATAGGTATAGAGACTCATGCACCTGATGGTTTTCGTATCTTTCCTACATCACACTCATCTGCAACCATCATTGAAGGTTTACATAAAGAGTTAAAACGTCTCAATGTAGCAATACTCTCCAATCAAAGAGTCATGCGCTTACTCTCTACTGGAAGACATATAGATGGTGTAAGAACACAAAGTGATACCTTCTTAGCCCCAAATGTCATTGTTGCTACAGGAGGGCTTGGTTATCCTGTCCTTGGGGCTGAGGGAGATGGTTACAACCTTGCAAGTGAACTTGGCCATAAAGTAACAGAACTCTCCCCTGCTATGATGCCTCTTAAAACAAAAGAGAGCTGGGTAGCAAATTGTCGTGCAGATACTATTGCAAAAGTAGAGTTGCGTGTAGATATAAAAAAACATAAAAAACTTCGTGCAAATGGTGATCTTATCTTTACAAAAAGTGGTATTCGTGGACCTGTAGTTTTAGACTTTGCCAGAGAGATTACACCTCTGCTTAAAAAGTATGGTGAAGTTCCCATTCTTCTTAACCTTACAAAGGGAAAAAATGAAGAACAAATCAGAGAACATTTAAAAAAAGAGTCCTTGCGTGAGGATATTAAAACCATTCTTGATCTTTTAAAAACGCTACTTCCAGAGGCACTCTCACGTGAGCTTTGCAAGCTTGTGAAGATAGATCCAGATACAAAGTATAAAAAACTTGAAGGAAAAAAACGAGACAAACTCATCTCACTGTTAGCATGGACACCACTAACCATCACCGGTCATGATGGCTTTAAAATGGCGATGATTACACGAGGTGGTATCAGCTTAAAAGAGATAAATCCAAAAACAATGCAAAGTAAACTCATCGACGGGCTCTACTTCTGTGGAGAGGTAATGAACCTTGATGGACCATGTGGAGGGTATAATCTCCAATGGTCCTTCTCTAGTGGTTATCTAGCAGGACAACTACTTCAATAAGAAGCTACTATTGAAAGTAGCGAATTGAAGCAAATCCGAATATGGCACTATCTTCTAGTAAATTGACTTCTTTATTACTAATTATACCACCAAGTGCAAAGATATTGATATCTGTCATAGAGTTTATATCTTTAAGATCATCTACTCCTTTAGGGTCACCTTTACCAGGAGTAGCAAAGATAGGAGAGTATGTCACATAATCAGCACCCATAGCCTCTGCAATATGCACTTCATCCTGTGTATGTGTAGAGATAATGACTTCAAGTCCCAACTCTTTTGCGTGAGGTATATCATCGAACTGCTGTGATGTCAGATGTACACCTGTTGCGCCAAGTTTTGCTGCTAATTTATAATCCTGATGTAAAAAAGCCTTTAATCCCTGAAAATTTTTACAGACATCTAAAAAATGATCAGCCTGAACAGCATAATGAGGGTTGTGTTTATCACGGTAAAGAGCAAAATCTGGAAAGTGCTCTTTAAGTTGTTCTTGTAAGATAGAGCGAAATACAGCTGGTGTATCTGTATTAAATTCACGTGAGGTGATAAGATATTTTTTCATTTTACTTCCTCAGTAGTGGATTTGCAAAATCAATATGCTTCACATCTACATTCTTTGCATAACGCTCAGCCATTGAACTTACATGATAATCCAGTCTATCTAAAAGATAGAGTTCAGGCTTCGTATATTGTGCTTTTACCTCTTTTATATACTCTTGTAAAAATGCAAGTTTTTCTTCTTCATTCTCAAACTCTATGTTTTCAATAATTTTTTTATTCTCTTCATAGAGTTCATCTCCACATGAAGATAAAAAATCATAACTAAGATCCATAGTTTTGAGATTATGGTGCGCTTTTGAAAATGCAAAATGATTGTAAAGCATACACCCTACAAAATACTCAATATCTGAAGGCTCGTACTCAGAGTATTGATTCTCTTCATCACTAAAGTGTTGATGCCAACTATCTAATACCTTTGTTATTTTACTATCCATAAACCACCCTCAATTTTTTTCAAAATTATACAAAAAAAATGCTATACTTCTTCTACTATGGTTCAGCTAAACACCACAAATAACAAAACTTTAAATATTATTTTGGCAAATACAAATAGAGCTCTTGGCGAAGTTCTAAAACAGAGCAGTGCAAAAGATCTTTCCTCATTTACCCAGACAAAAGATTTGGGTTCTGTTTTAGAGTCTCTATTAAGAAATGGTGCACAAAACAAAACACAGAACCAAGAACTCTTACAACTTCTCAAAAACAATCCCACACTCAAAGAGCTTGGAGATGTTACATCAACTCTTAAGAATTTACAACAAACACTACAAAAAGAGCAGTCACCACAATTGGAAAAACTACAAAAACTACTCTCTCAAAGACTCAACGGTATTGAAGATATAGATTCCAGTACATTGAAAAAAAGCCTTGAGAACTCAGGTATTTTTCTAGAATCAAAACTAAAAGGTTTTATATCACCAAAAACAGATTTAAAAGCACTTACACAAGAGCTTCTTAAAGTCTTACAGAACTCAAAACTCCCTACTACACAAACAGTAGTAAAAGATCTGAATTCACTCTTACAAAGTGATCTTTTTACAACAAAAAGCGACGATATAAAAACCCTAACACAATTAACACAAAAACTCGATACTCTCCTAAAAACAACAGCACAACAGATGAACTCACACTTTGATAAAGTACAACATCCAAAAGATCCTCTCTTTTTACAAAGCACAAAAGAGTTACACACAAAGATTACACAACGCAACCATATACAAAATCTTCAAGATACAAAAAGGATTCAAGAACTCTTTAATGATGATATGAAAAATATTGTTAAAAAATCTCTTGAAGAGTTACAAGGTTCAAACAGTATTCATAAAAATGAACTTGTAAAACAGCTAGATAAACTAAGTATGCAGATAGATTACTATCAACTACTCTCCCATCTGTCAGATGCTTCAGCCATCTATATTCCCTACTCTTTTGATGCACTAGAAGATGGAAACATCACAATAAAAAATACTAAAAACGGAAAGTTTTTTTGTGATATTGACCTCGAGTTAAAAGAGTATGGAAACTTAAAACTTCGCCTTGGAATATTTGAAAAAAACCAGCTCAATATGAACATAGAGTGCCAATCAACTCTGCTACAGAGTAAATTACAAGAAAATCTCAAAGAGCTAAGAGAAAATCTCTTCAATGCAGGAATCTATCCTCAAGATATTCGTTTTGTAAACTATGAAAAAGATGATACTACCTATCTTGCTACTGATGATCTAGCTTTAGGTTTTGAGGTAAAAGCATGAGACAAAAAGAGGCAGTTGCACTCCAATATGACAAAGAGAAAAACAGTGCACCAAAAGTCACCGCAAAAGGAAAAGGAAAAACCGCCCAAAAGATCATTGAACTTGCAGAGCTTAATGATATTCCAATTAAAAAAGATGAAGACCTCATAGAACTTCTTTCAAAAGTAGAACTCGACAAAGAGGTACCTGCAGAGATGTATAAAGCTGTAGCAGAAGTCTTTAGTTTTATCTATAAAATAACAAAAAAATCATAAAAAATCTGCTTGTAAAAGTTCTAGATAGCTCTCTTTTGGTATTGGTTTACTAAAAAGAAATCCTTGAAAATATTTACACCCTTTCTCTTTAAGATAATTTAATTGGTATATATGTTCAACACCCTCTGCAATAACACACTTATTTAACGTATCTGCCACTGCAATGATAGTCTCAATAAGAATCTTTTGTGATCTATTTTCCTCTTTGATCTGATCAACAAAAATCTTATCTATTTTTATTGAATCAAATGGAAACTTTGTCAAATATGCCAAAGAGGAGTAACCTGTACCAAAATCATCTATACTTATTCGAACACCCAACTCTCTTATCTTCTTCAGCATTTCTGATATAGATGCAACATCATCTGCCATAACTGTCTCTTTTATCTCTAAGACAAGCTGATATGCACCTATACCTTCAACAGCTCTTGTGACAATATCATAAAACTCAGGAAGCTGTAACTGTTTAAGCGAAATATTTATCGAAACGTGTAAACTATTTTTACTATCGACTTTATTAAACTCTTGAATAGCTCTGTTTACCTCTTGTAAAACCCATTCACCGATTTTGATAATAAAACCATTATCTTCAGCAAGTTGTATAAAACTTAGCGGTCTTAAAAATCCATACTTGGGATGCTCCCAACGTATCAAAGCTTCTGCACCAAAAATTTTTCTATTTTCTATCTCTATCTTTGGTTGAAAATAGAGCTGAAACTCCTCTCTTTGTATAGCATGCTGCATATCTTCTTCAAGTTCAATTTCGTATCTTATTTTTTCATTGAGCTCTTCTGTAAAGAAACTAAACTTATCCCGCCCTAGCTCTTTTGCCCGATACATTGCAATATCTGCATTTTTTAATAGCTCTACCTCATTATGACCATCTTTGGGGTATAAAACAACACCTATGCTTGTTGAAACATTTAAAAGTGTTCCATCAATATTCCAAGAATCTCTAAAGAGTGAAATAATCTTCTCTAAAACGATAGAGAGCTTTGCCTCATTAACATTTGTTAAAACAATAACAAACTCATCTCCACCCAAACGGGCAAAGATATCTGCTTGACGCAATTTTGGTGAAACACGAACAACCACCTCTTTTAAAAGTTTATCACCAAAATCATGTCCAAAAGTATCATTGATATATTTAAAATGATCAAGATCTAAAAAGAGTAATGCAAAGTTACTCTTCTTACGTTTTGATGAACTTATAAGCCGTTTTAGCTCCTCTTCCAAAGCAAAGCGGTTTGATATGCCCGTCAAAGTATCATGCTTTGCCAAAGCTCGAAAACGTGCTTCACTTTGTGCAAGCTTACTTCGTGATTTCTTTTCAAGTTCATCATAAAGCTCATGCATCTCTTTTGAAGAGACCTCTAAGGTATGTTCTAAGAACTCTCTATCTTCATCTTCATCTTTATAGGCCTTATCAACCAACTCAAGAAACTCTTGAAACTGCTTATGTGTGATCTCTTTACCACTGTAACCAATCTTTTTCAGTTGACGTTTTAAAAGCCTATGCATCACTTTCCCATAGAAGTGTTAGTGTCATGGTCTGATTATGCAGATCACACTTGCCTGATGATAGTGGAGATATCTCTCCATAAGAGTAAAAACCTATCTGTTTTGCTTTTTTGGGAATAACATCCAAAATAGCTTCAAGTTCCTCCTCTACACGACTCTTGAGAACCAGTCTTCTTCCAACACAACTTATTGCTATAGAGAGTATCTCCTCACCATTATACTTTTGTAGATCTAAACTTTCTGCTGCTTCACTTGCACCATCAATAAGTCTGTTATAGTTTGCCTTCATCAAAGTAACATGAGAGCCTTCTGGAATATCACCAGCAAATGTAATAGATTGTGCTTCTTCATCAACGGCCAAAATGGTTCTAACTTTACTCTCATCAGACTCTGCCTTGTCCCGTAACTCTAAAGGAAAAAGCAGACCTGTTGCTGGAAGACCATCGGCTTTATCTCCAAGATACTTCTTGTAGATCTGTAGTGCAGGCTGTTTATCGAGTTCATACAAGATATTATCTTTACTCTTTGTTACAACTCTCTCTATACCCAATCTATCCCATCCTCCTTTTGAGGCATGTGCTATATGAATATTTTCACCATAAAAACCAACCGCACAGACAAATCCACTCTGTGGCTGCTTATCTATAACAACCCATGTCTTTTCAAATCGATCACCATCCCCTGCTAGTCCACCAGTTACGGGCAAGTGTGGAGGAATAATTGAAGAGATACCCTCTGTCAGTTGTGACCCATTTGCATTTAAACCATCTGAAAGTATAAAGATACCCTGCAGATCATCTGCATATAACTCTTTTGCTATACTCACCCCATCTTCAAAAGAGTTCGAAGGTGATATCAAAGTGCATATACTATGCTTTAGTTTACAATATTGAAACTCTATAACCGAAACAACTAAAGAGTCTTCATAAAACTCATCTTGATAGATTTCACCAGCAGTAGAAGCACCGATAATAACAGCACTTGAATAAGTCTCACGCAACTCATCAAAAGCCTTTTGAATTTTATCTAGCTTTGAACTTGCAAAAACAATGAGAAGTGTATTGGATGAGTCAAACGAAGGATCAAGTCTCTTATCCCATCGATCAGTGTAGAGGTAAGTTTCTAAAAGCATTATATATCCTTTAGAAACTATTATATTCCTTTTTGCTTTAAGTGGAAATTAACTTATTTTAACTGGCTCCAATTTTTACCAACATTAAGAGAAGATTTCAGAGGAATATTTAATCTATAAATACTCTCCATTATCTCTTTAAACCGCTCAGCTAAATGCTCTGCTTCTTGAGCATCCACTTCAAAGATAAGTTCATCATGAATCTGTAAAAGCATTGTTGCCTGCAGTGATTCATCCTGAATAATTTGATGGATCTTATTCATACTGAGTTTGATCAAATCAGCTGCACTTCCTTGAAAAACTGTATTTACAGACTCTCGCTCATAAGCAGCTCTAAACATAGGTGTAGCACGCTCATAATCAAAATATCTACGACGTCCAAGCAGTGTTTCAACATACCCTTTTTCTTTTGAAGTATCTACGATAGAACGAAAATACTCTTTTACAGTAGGAAACGATTCAAAATACTTCTCTATAATGGCTTTTGCCTCTTTTGTAGTAATACCTAAAGTATCAGAAAGTTTCTTTTGTCCCATCCCGTAAAGTAGTCCAAAATTTACTGTTTTTGCTATATTTCTTTTCTCTTTTGCTTCTGCTTCACCAAACAAAATTGTAGCAGTTTGGAGGTGAATATCTTTATCATGCTTAAATGCATCAACAAGTGTAGGATCTTGTGAAAAATGAGCCAAAAGACGCAGTTCAATTTGGGAGTAGTCTATACCTATGAGCATTTTCCCCTCACCAGCTACAAATGCCTCACGAATCTTTGCACCTAGTGGTGTACGTGTAGGAATATTTTGTAGGTTTGGATTTTTAGAGCTTAAACGTCCTGTTGCTGTACCTGTTTGGATAAATGAGGTATGAATACGATGTGATTCATCTTCAAAAGCCAGTTTTAAAAGTGGTTCAATATAGGTTGAGTAGAGTTTATAAACCTCACGATATTCTAGAAGTTTTGGAATAATTATATGTTTATCTTTTAAAGAGTTCAGTACTTTTTCATCTGTTGAATATCCTGTCTTTGTCTTTTTACCAACAGGCAAGCCCAATGTCTCAAACAGGACAACTCCAAGCTGTTTTGTAGAGTTGATATTAAACTCTGTTCCTGCAAGATCATAGATACTTTTGGTTAAAGTCTCAAGTGTCTCTTTTACCTCAACTAAAAAATCTTCCATAAAGTTTACATCAAGTTCTATTCCACGTCGCTCCATACATAAAAGTGTCTCTATAAAAGGAATCTCTACATCTTTTGCCTCTTGTATAAGATGCTCTGCATTTTGCAGTTTGAGTTTCTCTAAAAACATTTTATAAAGTTTCAGTGTGATCAGTGCATCTTCAGCAGCATACTTACAGGCATCTTCAAGCTCTACAGAAGCAAAATTTTCTCCCTTTTTAACAGTATCTTTAAAGGCTATCATCTCATGGTTCAGTAATGCTTTAGCCAATTTATCTAAAGAGAGTGCACTCTCAGGATTGATAAGCCATGCCAAAATCATACTGTCAGACTCTATAGGCAGACTCTCTACTTCTAAAAAACGTGTTACAAAATGCAGATCAAACTTAATATTATGACCTACTATTTTATACTCAAAAAGCTTTTTTATTGCCCTTTTAATATTGGCAACATCTATCTGCTCTTCTACTCCAAGATAAGAGTGTGCAAATGGTACATAGTAGGCGATAGATTCATCTACACAGAAACTAAAACCAACAAGATGATCTTTCTCATAATCCAGACCTGTTGTCTCTGTATCAAAAGCAATAACTGACTCTTTATCTATACTCTCTATTACACTAAAGAGCGTATCTGCATCTAAAAGAAGTTTTGCCTCAAAATCCATTTTTGATGCTAACTCTTGAGGCTCTTTCTCTACTTTTTTCGCAGCAGATGCTCTCTTTTCATCACTCACCATATTTTTTGCATGCAGTGATCGTAAAATCGCATTTTGTTCATACTCTACAAGTTCATCATAGATGTTTAAAAAAGGATTTTCTATATCCATCTTATACTTTTCAAAATCAAAATCTTTACACTCAAAGACATCAGGATGCAGTGTTACTAACTCTTTTGACATATAAGCAGCCTCACGTGAGGCTATTAGTTTTTTCTGCATAGCACCTTTTATCTCATCTACATGCTCATAGATACTATCAAGGTCACCATACTCTTTTAGGAGTTTTTCAGCACCTACCTTACCAATACCTTTAACTCCGGGAACATTATCTGCACTGTCTCCCAAAATCGACTGATAATCAATGAACTGCTTTGGTGTTACTCCATATTTTAAGAAACAAGCCTCTTCATTGACATATTTTTTCTTTATCGCATCCACCAAAACAACATTATTATCATCGATAAGCTGACATAGATCCTTATCATGAGACACTATACGAACTTTATAACCCTTCTGCTTTGCACACTTTACAACAGTAGCAATAATATCATCGGCTTCATAACCACTCTCACCTAATGTCTTATAACCCATCTTATTAATCCACTCTATAGCTATAGGCAACTGTTGAGTGAGCTCAGGTGGTGGAGCCTGTCGATTTGCTTTATAGTTTTCATCTATCTCATTTCTAAAGGTATCCCCCTTAGAATCTACGGCAAATATAATGTAATCACTATCATGCTCTTTTTGAAGTGTTGAGATAAAGTTTGTAAAACCAGTCAAAAGCCCTGTTGGAAAACCATTTTTTGTTTTTAGATGCTGTGGAAGAGCATAAAAACTTCGAAAGAAAAATCCAAAAGTATCAATTACAGTAACAGTTTTACTCATTAAGAAGCCTCCAAAACATCAAGCATCTCATCAATCACATCTTCTAAAATCTCATAATCATACCCGGCATCTCTCGCTTTTCTAAGCCCAAAATTGATAGCTTGCTCACAAAAAGGTCTATTTACAGGGAGAATGGTCTTGACAATATTTAAAGCAATAGCATACTCTTTAACTTTTTCTGGTGCAGCAGCAGGATTATCTGCATATCGAATCATCTCAACAAACTCATTATCAAAATTCCAATATTCAAAAATACGTGCTGTTACTTCTGAACTAGTAACATCAACATACGCCTTTTCAACTTGAGCCAAATTATTTGACATCTCTACTTCAGATTTAAAACTGATATCTTCATCATCATTGATAACATCACTTGCAATTAAAATTTTTCCTGTCTCTTGTAAAAATGCTGCAAGATAGAGCTCTTCTGCCTTATGTTTATCTATGTGCATGTACCATTTACTTATTAATGTAGCCTGCATCGATGAGATCTCTGCAAATCTTTGACTTGTAATACCATAAGGTTGCATATCAACATTTAACAATTTTCTCACAGCATTTCCAAGAGCAATAGTACGTGTCATACTCATACCAAAAAGGCTTACTGCTTGTACTACACTTTTGATCTCTTTTCCAAAACCATACAAAGGAGAGTTAGCAGTTTTTAGAAGATTGGCTACAATCATGGGATCATGTTCAATAACTTTTGCCAATTCAACAACACCTGCCTGTTCATCTGTATAGATTCGATTAATTTCTGCAATGGTTTTTGAAAGTGGCGGTAGCGATTTTATGCTCTGCACAATCGAACTTTTCATCATTTTAGCCTTTTATTTTTTTATTTATTATAACATATATAAAATAGATAATAAATGGAGCATATATGAATCAAAATAAAAAAGCTTTTGGTCTTTGGAGCGCAGTCTTTTTAGGCATTGGCTCAATGGTAGGAGCCGGTATTTTCATCGTTATCGGTCAGGCTGGAGCGATTGCAGGTAATCTTGTACTTCTCTCTTTTTTTATTGCAGGTGTTATTGCTCTTTTATGTGGTTACTCTTTGAGTAAACTTGCAGTTACCTATCCAAGTCGTGGTGGTATCATTGAGTACCTAGTTCAATCTTATGGAGAAGGTTTTTTCTCGGGTTCACTCGGCGTACTCTTTTATATTGCCCAGTTAGTAGCCTTAGCAGCTGTTGCAAAATCCTTTGGTACCTATGCCGCAACCTATATGCATGGTGGGGTTACTCCTTTTCATACAAATATGTTTGCCTTGCTTATTCTTGGTATATTTGTATCTATTAACCTTATAGGAGCCTCATTAGTTGCAAAGTCTGAATCATTAATTGTTATCATTAAACTCTCTGCTTTAGGTATATTTACTGTTGCTGCCCTATTTTACATAAAACCAGCATACCTTGCAGTAAGTGATGCACCGAGTATGATTCATATTCTCTTCTCACTTGGACTAACTTTCTTTGCATTTCAAGGTTTTAGTGTCATTACAAATAGTGTAGAAGATATGCAAAATCCACAAAAAACAATGCTAAAATCAATGATACTTTCTATCATTTTAGTAGGTATCTTATATATGACTGTCACTGTTGCCGTATTTGGCAATCTGACACTAGCAGAGGTGATAAAAAGCCAAGATTATGCACTCGCTGAAGCTGCAAAACCAGCTTTTGGAGAGATTGGTTTTAAACTTATAGCAGCTACTGCTCTGTTGGCTACTGCATCAGCTATCAATGCTACACTCTATGCAGTCACACAATTAAGCTATACACTTGCAAAAGATGGTGATCTTCCAGAAGTCTATGAACGTAATATTTTTCACAATACTGAAGGATTAATAATTTCAGCACTCTTAATTGTTCCTATGATATTATTTTTCAATCTTGGTGAAATCGCTTCTGTCGCAGCTGTAATTGTTCTTCTTATTCAAGGTTTTACACATACTGGGCACCTATTTAAGATCAAAGAGACACAAGCGAGTCTTACACTTATCCTTTTAGCTATTGCGGGAACATTTACAGCTGCTGGATTTGCTATCTATTACACATCTCAAAAGGTAGATCACTTTGGACTCTATATCGTAATGACTTTTGTTCTGGCATTTGTACTTGAAGTACTATTACGCCTCTTTAATGACAGAACAATTAAAAAACAGATACTAGAAAAAATTGAGAAGATAGAAGAAGAGATATAACTCTCTTCTTTTAGTGACACTGCAAAATCGTACGTAGTGGGTTTGTTATATAATCATACCCATTATATATAGTAAAAAGACCATATAAAATAACTGCTACTGAAGAGAGACTCATCATCATATTTCTAAAGCTTGTTGCAGATGCAAGTGAAGAGAGAAACCCAAGAGAAAACATTGCAGGAATTGTACTAATCCCAAAAATGAACATAACAAGCGCACCATAAAAAGGGCTCGCTGTACTTGCTGCTGTAATGGCAAAAAAGTAGACAAAACCACACGGGAGCAGTCCATTTAACATACCAAGTACAAAAAAGCTTACATTTGATTTAGAATGAAGAATCTTTTGAAATGAACTTTTATAAAAACTCGAAGATGAGATAGAGTGCTCAATGATTGTTAAGAACTTAATTTTCCCCATCAAAGAGAGTCCTGCAAGTATCATAACAACTCCAGCAATAATAAGAAGTGTCCCATTTGCAGTATTTGAAAAGGTTGCAACACCACCAATAGCACCAAAAATCGCACCCAAAACGGTATATGTTAAAACTCTACCAAAATTATAAAGCAGATGAGCCACTGTCTTTGAGACTTTTGAGCTAGCTGGCTCTATCTTGATAGTTGAATATGCTAAAACAATGCCTCCACACATTCCTATACAGTGTCCAAAAGAGCCTAAAAATGCGATAGAGATAATGGTTAAAAGATTGACCGTATCCATTATTTACCTAACAGCTGTTTACGAATTTTAGGATCTTTCATCGTCTCTCCACGCAACACTCTTAGTCGCATCGTCTCATAATCAATCATTCCTTCACCTTTTTTCTCATAAGCTCCAAAACCGTATCCCATAGGTGTTACTTCATTAAAACTATAGTAAGCTTTACGTCCATCAATCCATCGGTTTGTATCACGGCTTCGAACCCATATAACAGCATCTTTAGCAAAAGGCTTATCTTTTAACCACTCAACAAAATCTCCATGATCGTGAAAAAACCATGTTTTTCCATCAGGTGCCACAATTTGAGATGCATAAGTAAGATCAGTTATGACCATTCCACAAAAACTATCTTGACACTTATTAAGTTCCATCTTTAAAGGGACTTTTTTAAGATTTCCCTCTTGAATAACAATCATCTTTTGCGCGTTTGATAAAGAAAGAAAGAGAGCTACGATTATGCCGACAATTACAAGTATTATTAAAACAGGTGCTAATTTTTTCATAGCTGTATTATACTCCCTTTGGGTTAATCTCTTCTCTAAAATAAAAATTGTTTTGAAAAGAATTACTAGATTTTCACCCTAAAAGGTTTTAACATAGAATTTATAGAGATAGTAGTAAAATTATTAAAAGAACTACATTAAAAGGGAATATAATGAAAATAGAAGCCAATCTTGTAGATATACACAATCAAACAATCTACCCCGCAGAAGTCACCATTAAAGAGCATAAAATTCACTCTATAAAAAAGATTGACAAGGAGTGTGATTCTTATATACTTCCCGGATTTATTGATGCCCATATACATATTGAAAGTTCTATGTTAATCCCTAGTGAATTTGCAAAGATAGCAATAAAACATGGTACAATTGCCACCGTTTCAGACCCCCATGAAATCGCTAATGTTTTAGGGGTAAGTGGTGTTGAATTTATGCTACAAAATGCAAAAGAGAGTGGCTTTAAATTTTACTTCGGAGCCTCACCATGTGTTCCTGCAACTCCTTTTGAAACGAATGGAGCGACACTCTCCCCTACAGAGATAAAAGAACTTCTCAAAAGAGATGACATCTACTATCTCAGTGAAGTAATGAACTTTCCAGGTGTTATTGCAGGTGATGCAGATATGCTTGCTAAAATTGCACTTGCTAAAAAGTATAATAAACCTATAGATGGTCACTCACCAGCATTAAGAGGTAAAGACCTTCAAACCTATATAGATGCTGGTATTACAACTGATCATGAAGCATTTACATATGAAGAGGCACAAGAGAAACTGCAAAAAGGTATGAAGATACAGATTAGAGAAGGAAGTGCTGCAAAAAACTATGAAGCACTGCATCCTCTTATCGATGAGCACTATCAAAATATGATGTTTTGCAGCGATGACAAACATCCAAATGATTTAGTCAAAGGGCATATCAATCAACTCATTATACGAGCACTTCAAGATGGTCATGATCTCTATAAAGTACTACAAATGGCTTCACTCAATCCAGTCAAACACTATAACTTAGATATTGGACTTTTACGTGAGGGGGAGAGTGCTGACTTTATAGAGGTAAAAGATCTCAAAGAGTTTACCCTACTTCGCAGTTTTATAGATGGAGAAATCCTCTTTGAAAACAAGCAGATTTTTCTCAATACGCCACAGGTAAAAGATATCAATAAATTTAACACAACAAAAAAATCTCCACAAGATTTTCAACTTCATGACAATTGTAGAGAGTATAAGGTCATTGATGCCATAGATGGTCAACTTATCACAAAAGAAGAGCATCAAAAACTCCAAATTCTTCACGGTGCTGTTGTATGTGATATCCAAAAAGATATATTACTTATCAGTGTGACAAATCGCTATGAAGATGTAGCTCCTGCGCTCTCATTTATTCATGGATTTGGGCTTAAAGAGGGAGCAATTGCTTCAAGTGTCGCACATGATTCACATAATATTGTGGCAGTTGGTTGTGATGCAAAAAGCCTTGCACTTGCAGTCAATGCTGTTATTGCGTCCAAAGGAGGTATCGCTGCAGTAGATGCTAATGAAAAGCTTCTTCATCTTCCACTTGAAATTGCAGGACTTATGAGTAAAGAAGATGGAAATATTATCGCTCAAGAGTATGAAAATATAGACCGATTTGTTAAAAACGATCTACAAAGTAAACTCAATGCTCCTTTTATGACACTCTCATTTATGGCCCTTCTTGTTATACCAGATTTAAAACTGAGCGATAAAGGACTTTTTGATACAAATGGATTCCATTTTACACAGGAGTGTGCCTTATGAAATTTTTAGAGAGATTTGAACTACAAAAACACAATACCACTGTTTCAAAAGAGTTTATTTCTGGAATGACAACATTTTTTGCTATGCTCTATATTATTCCAGTCAATGCAACAATTATGAGTGCTGCAGGTATGCCTTTTGATGCCCTTGTTACTGCAACAGCCTTAATGACCATAATAGCATCACTATTCAGCGGTTTATGGGCAAATACGCCAATAGCTATGAGTGTTGGTATGGGACTAAATGCCTTTTTTACCTATGGTATCGTCTTAGGTATGAAGATCCCTTGGCAAAGTGCACTTGGTATTGTTTTCCTATCTGGAATTTTATATATCATCATTGCACTTACTCCGCTGAGAGCTTGGATAATCAACACGATTCCTCTTGATATTAAACGAGCAACAAGTGCAGGTATTGGTGCTTTTATAGCATTTATTGGTCTGCAAGAGATGCATATCATAGTGCCCTCCTCTTCAACCCTTGTAACACTTGGTCATATTGACTCACCACATATCTTACTCTCACTTTTTGGACTCTTTGTGGCATTGATTCTAAGTATGCTGCGTGTAAGAGCAGCCTTGATACTCTCCATCCTCTTAACAACACTGCTCTCTTGGATTGTAGGAAGTAGTGAGATCAGCAGCAACATTATTTCTATGCCGGCATCTATAGCCCCTATCGCTTTTGAGATGGATATAAAATCAGCTCTCTCTTTGGCTATGATACCTTTGATTATGACCTTTTTAATTACAGATATTTTTGATACTATCGGTACACTTATCGGTGTTGGTCTTCGTGCAAAACTCTTTAATGAGAAAGATTCTATTCCGCTGCAAAGAACTATGGAAGCCGATGCAGTCGCTACAGTTTTAAGTGGTGTGATAGGAGTAACAAGTACTACTGCATTTATAGAGAGTGCCACTGGTGTTGAAGAGGGAGGAAGAACTGGTCTTAGTGCTGTTTTTACAGCTCTGCTTTTTATTTTACCACTCTTTTTTCTTCCACTTTTCAACTCTATTCCATCTTATGCAATCTACCCTATTTTAGTTGTTGTAGGAAGCTATATGTTTAGTGAATTGAAATATATTAATTATGAAGATAGTGCTACAAAATATGCTACATTTTTTATCGTCTTAATGATGCCACTTACCTACTCCATCACAAATGGTTTGATGATTGGTTCTTTTGTATATGTAGTTATAAAACTTTTTGAGAAAGATTTTGATGTCTTAAAAAGTGCGATGGGACTTATGAGTCTTATTGCCATTTTTCTCTTTTTTGTCCTATAGCTCCTCTTGAGCTATAGGATGATAAACAGCAACTGTATTTTTAAGATCTTCTCTTTGAATATGTGTATAAATTTGGGTAGTTAATAGAGATGCATGACCGAGTAGCTCCTGTACTACACGAAGATCTGCTCCACCACGAATGAGTGAAGTCGCATACGAATGACGTAGCACGTGAGGAGAGACACCAAGATACTTTTGTGTTATCTTATATGCTGAAATACGACTCAACTTTCCACCCTTATAATTACACCAGAGATAATCCTTTTCAAAAGGCATCTTTTGTAAGTAGTTTTCTATACTCTCTTGTGCAATACCTGCTAAAGGGACTATACGCTCTTTTTCTCCTTTAGCATGACGAATGTGTAACCACTCTCCATCGATATCATTACGTGATATCTCTAAAGCTTCACTGATCCGTGCTCCACTAGCATATAAAAAAAGTATCAAAGCATAATCACGTAAACCTATCCATGAACTTTTATCTATAAGTGCCAAACCAGATTGAATCTCTTCATAAGAGAGAAATTTTGGTAAAAGTTTAGGAATTTTGGAGAGTCTTAATGTTGTTTTTTCATCTAAAAACTGAGATTTGTAACAAAAATCAAAAAAAGCATTAACTGAAGAGAGTTTGCGGTTAAGTGTTCTTTTATTATCATAAGACTCTAAAGCTTTTAAAAGCATTATCGTATCTAATTTGATAAGAGGTTTATTGAGTTTCTTTTCAAAAAAGAGTAGATCACTTTTATAGGCAGAGACACTTTTAGTTGAAAGTGCCTTTGTTACAGTTATGTACTCTATAAAAGCTTCTAACTCATTGGACATTAGTTTACGAGGATTTTCTCATCATCAACATAAAAGACATTATCACCAACAAATACAAAACCATCATTTATATCTACTTCATGAACTGTGTAATTAAATGTCTTTTTATCTACAACAATCATATAGCCCTCTTTTTCCAATATATAAAGTTTTCCTTCATGATTTATCATACCAAGGAAGTGTGCAAAAGGAAGTTTAATTTTAGAGTCTACCTGTAATTCAGGTGTCAAAGCAATCACCTCACCCTGTTTTGTTGTGATATAGATAAGTTTTCCATCAAAAACAATATTTCGTATTTCATACTTATGACGTAACTCTTTTTGAGCCATTGCAAGTAGTTTATAAGAAGTTGCAGCTAAAATTTTATTATCTGCGATATTAAAATAGATAACATTGTTAAAGTAATCGTCAGATGAGACAATAACAGTACGCAATCTCTTTTTCAATCTTGAATTTACAATTATTACTTTACCATCAAGAGTAGAGAAAATTACTAAGTCATTTAAAAAGAAAGGATTTACTATGCGTGAGTCATTTGCAACTACTTTTCCACCCTGTTCTTTAAAAAGTAACTCTTTATTTGATGTACTATAGAGTGCTATATCATCATTTGCAAAAAGTACAGCCAAGATATCACCCTGTATGCTTGCACCTGCTATAGTTTTTTTCAGACTAAAATGCTCTTGTGAACCATCTTTAATCGATGTCACAGTAACATTACCATCTATAGAAGCACTTACGATACGATCATCACTTAAAGAGATAGCTCTTTGATTTTCGGGTATAGTTACATTTAGCTCACCATTTCTTGCAAGTACTTTTCTATTTTCTAAAAGAGCAACATTATCAGATGTGTCAACAACACTCTCATCCATGGAAGCAGTTTTTTCCCAGTCATCTGCAAGTTTCTTAGGCTCATAAACTTCTTTAGAACTACATGCATTTAAAAACAGTACAAGTAGTGATGCAAAAACAATATACTTTTTCAAAACTTACTTCACCCCATAATGCATAAGAGCACTTGCTACAGGAGCAAAAGGAGATTTCTCACTAATCATAGCAAGTTTTTCATGAGCATCAGCTACTTTGCCACTATCCATTAACAAAACAGCGCTCATCACAGTTGCTAAATCTTTATAAATAGCCTCTTGTCTCTCTGAGTAACTGTTCAATTCACTGATATCATCCTTTAATTCTGCTGCTTCATATGCTGATGTATCATTGATAATTAATGCTTTTGAATTTTTCAGTTTTTCAAGCTCTTGTGCATTCTTATCTGCAATTGCTTGAGAGTAGAGCCATACATCATGAAGTGCAGGAGAGAGTGATTCAAGTTTTGTCAGAGCCACACTATCTTGTGGATTTTTCTGCAGTACTGCTAGCGCTTCATTCGCAGACTCAATTCTATTTTGCTCACTTGCATCATAAGCGAGATTACCAGCTACAACAAGTATCACTGCAGCCACAACACCAATAAGTGGTTTTTTATATTTTTTTACAAATCTCTCAGTAACAACAGCCTTTTCAAAAAATTTCTCTTCTGAATTTAGCTCATCTTTTACCATATCTAAATTTTCTTTTAAACTCAAATTTTTCCCTTACTTCAAATATACATTTTAAATTTTCCTAATATTATCGCATAGTTTGTTAAAGTTTCATCAAATACATAAGCTTTGTATGTTAAAATCACTAAATTAAATTATTTATTAGGACAAAGTATGCAAGTAGATGATGCACTTTTAAGCAGATTAGAAAAACTATCATTTTTAAAAGTTAGTGATGACAAAAGAGAAGAGATTATAGAACAACTTTCAGAAATTGTCGGTTTTGTTGACAACTTAAGCGAATTAAATACCGATAATGTTGATGCAAATTTTGCCATGAGTGATGCGGCAACACCACTTCGTGAAGATGCCCCAGAGTGTAACCCTGAAATTCACGAAGAGATCTTAAAACATGCTCCAAAAAGTGCAGATGACTTTTTCATCGTTCCTAAAATAATCGAGTAGTTGATGATAAAAATTTATGGCATTAAAAACTGTGACAGTGTAAAAAAAGCACTAAAGTTTTTTAAAAGTCATGATATTGAGCACAAATTTCATGACTTTAAAGAAGAGAGTGTAGGATGTTCCAAGATCTCTGATTGGCTTACAAAAACAGATATAAAAACACTTTTTAATTCCCGAAGTACAAGTTATAGAAACCATAAGTTAAAAGAATTCAACCTTGATGATGATGGTAAAAAAGAGTGGTTATGTAAAGAAAATCTGCTTATAAAAAGACCTGTAATTGAGTATGGCGATGAACTTATTGTAGGCTATAATGAAGAGCAGTATCGTAAAAAATTTAATCTATAGGAGTTATTATGAGTGAAGAATTTACAACACCAGCAGAAGGTGCAAAAAAACTAGATATAAAAAAACTTCTTAAAAGTGTTTTGGCATTCAAGTCTTCAGATTTACACCTTGTTGTTGGGAGTGAACCACAGATAAGAATAGATAAAGAGCTTCGAGCCTTAAATCTCCCTGTACTCTCGGCAAATGATGTTGAAGAGATGGCTTACTCACTTATAGAAGATAAACAGAAGAAAACTTTTGAAGAGCATAATGAATTAGACTTCTCTTTTGAACTTAAAGATATTGGTCGTTTTCGTGCAAACTACTACAGAACAATTCATGGGATAGGCTGTGCTTTTCGTATGATTCCTATTGATATTCCGACTCTTGATGAATATGGAAATCCTCCAATCTTCAAAGAACTTGTTAAACGTGAAAAAGGTCTTATTTTAGTAACTGGTCCAACAGGTTCAGGTAAATCAACAACACTAGCTTCTATGCTCCATGAGATCAATATGACAGAGCGTCGACATATTATCACGATTGAAGATCCAGTTGAATTTGTACATAAAAATATAAAATCACTCTTTTCACAACGGGATGTTGGAAGCAATACAGATTCATTTGCAACAGCACTCAAATACTCACTCCGTCAAGATCCAGATATTATCCTCATTGGGGAGATGCGTGATGCTGAAACGATTGGTGCAGCACTAACTGCAGCAGAGACAGGTCACTTAGTATTTGGTACACTTCATACCAATTCAGCACCTGGTACCATTAACCGTATCATTGATGTTTTTAGTGGTGAAGAGCAAGCACAAATCCGTGCTCAGTTAGCAACATCACTTGTCGCGGTTATTTCACAAACACTTATACCAAAAAAAGGTGGTGGAAAAGTTGCAACACAAGAGATCTTGATTACAAATCCTGCTATTCAAAATCAAATTCGTGAAGATAAAGTTCACCAGATCTATTCACAAATGCAACTGAATCAACAAGAGACATATATGACAACACAAACGCAACAACTCATAGAACTCTTACAAAAAAACCTTATTTCAAAAGAGAATGCCATTAAAAACTCTAATCGTCCTGAAGAGTTAATAAAAATGATAGAAGGACTCTAAACTTTATATTTAGGATATCAATGTTTGAGAAGATACTCAAGTTTTTTTTAGAAAACTACAAAATCAACTATACACTTTTTTTTCTTCTCTTTGCACTTGGTATCTACTCATACATACATATCCCAAAAGAGATCTCACCTGTTATTGAACCCAATTCTATCTCTATCCGAGGTTCTTATAGCGGCGCATCAGTAGATACACTGAATAATATGGCAGTAAAAGAGATAGAAGATGAAGTTAAGAATATCATTGGGGTTGCTAATGTTATTTCAGTAATTTCTCCCGGACGTTTTACTGTTGTCTTGGAACTTAAAGATAATGCAAACAGAGATAAAGTTGCAGATGATGTTAAAGATGCATTAACATTGGTAGAGGTCAATCTACCTGCAGATATGAATGAACCTACAATTCGTTCAGTAGCTCACTCACGCAGTATTATGCATCTCTCTATACGCTCAAACAAACTCTCTCGTGCAAAGTTAAAAACAGTGGCAAAAGAGCTTAAAAGTAAAATCACATCGATGAAAGATATCTCCGATGTTACCATATTTGGTGATTCTGATCTCTTTTATGAAGTCCTTATTGACGAAAAAAAGGTAGATGCTTATGGCCTTTCCTTAGATGAAGTAATTCGTATCTTTTCAGAACTCTCTTATGTTTATCCTCTTGGAAAAATAGACAATAAACAAAAGCAGTATTTTATCTCAACACAAAACAGCGCACAAGATGCTAAAAAGTTACAAAACAGCATTCTCAATGTCAATAATCAACAGATAAAACTCAAAGATATTGCAACAATCAAAAAGAAATATGAGGACTCTTCAACTTTAGCAAGTATGAATGGAAAAAACTCCATCACACTAGCCATCTCACAAAATCCAAAAGGTAATGCTATTAGCATATCAAAAGAGATTCGCCACTTTATAGATAATCTCAATATAAAAGATGTTACCTTTGATATAAAAATGGATAAATCAACACTCATTCAAGATAGACTAGGTGTTGTAATATCAAATATTCTCTTAGGTATTATGCTTATAACACTGCTTACAACTGTACTGATTAATAAACGAATAGCACTTGTTATCGCACTTGGAATACCAACTTCTTTCATCATAGGAGCAATCTATTTTTATATCTCAGGTTATAGTATCAATATCAACTCTCTTATAGGTGTTCTTATTGCCATTGGGATTATTGTTGATGATGCTATTGTCGTGAGTGAAAATATTCAGCAGTATATAGAAAAAGGTCACTCTCCAAAAGAGGCAGCGTTTTTAGGAACTAAAGAGGTTGCTAAACCAGTAACAATAGCTTCACTGACTACTATCTTCTCTTTTATACCACTACTTATGCTTAGTGGAAGGATTGGAGAGATCATTGAACTCATTCCTATCGCATTTTCTGCTCTTGTCATTGCATCTCTCCTTGAATCTTTTATATTTTTACCGATTCACGCAACACATATTCTCCGTGCTAATGCTAAAACACGCTCTTGGGAAAAAGCAAAAGAGTTCTATCTTTATATCTTAAAGAAATTGATGCTGCATAAAAAAAGTTTTTTAGCTACATTTATAATAGTCGTACCTCTACTTATTTTTTACGGTATTGAAAACTCTAGATTCCAACTTTTTAGATCATTTGATAGTTCAACCATCAACATAACACTCAAAGCTATCCCTTCAACAACTCTAGAAGAGTCTTTAAAAATCGTACAAACATTGGAAAAAGATCTATTGTTGCAAAAAGAGAAGTTTTTTATAAAAGCAGTCAGTTCAACAGCAGGCTATAGAAGAAGTGCAACTGGTTCTTCAGAGATGTTTCCATATGTCGCACATATGACATTAGAGCTCTACAAAAGAGCTCCCCAAAACTTTGTAGATAGATTTATAACTCCCTATTTAAGTTTTTATTATGATAATAAAGATCGAATTAGAACAAAGTCATCAAAAGAGATCTCCAATGAACTTCGCAAATTTTTACGTGAGATGGATTATACAAAACGTTTTAAGCTTACAAATCTCATGGTCGTTGAAAATGGTATGGGACATACAAAAGCGGATATTCGTATAGGTATCATTAGCAATGATCACAAACGTGCACTCAAAGCTATTCGTGAGATAGAAAAAGCTTTTGCTCAACTCAAAGGGATAAAATATTATGGTGATAATGTAAAAACAGGGGCTGATGAGATTAAGATACGACTCAATAGTTATGGACAAGAGCTTGGTATGACTCAAAAATATATCGGTAGGTATATCGCAAATCTCTACCTCAACAAAAAAGTAGGTACTATCTTTGACGGAAATGAGTTATTAGAGATCAAAGTCAAATCGATCAATTATAAAGATGATTTAGAGAGTTTTAAAAATCTGGGGATCCCTCTCAAACACACAAATAGCTTTGTAAAACTAAAAGATATAGCTACATTTGAAAAAGTAGAATCTTTAGAGAGACTTGTAAAAGACAATGGAGATACAACTTTTTTTGTATTTGCCAATGTCAATGCAAAAGAACTGACTGCAACAGAAGCACTTGAAAAGATTACACCAACACTACAAGATATAAAGAAAAAGTATGGTGTACAACTTAAGTTTAAAGGTGAAAGAGAACAAAAAAGAGTTATTCAACACGATATGATTTTAGCCTCTATCTTAGCTATTATCATGATATTTATATCGATCTTGTACCTTTTTAACTCTTTTAAAGAGACACTTATAGTCATGAGTGTTATCCCTTTTTCTATTCTTGGTGTTTACATAGGTCATTTTATCATGGGGCTTAATATCTCTCTACCTTCACTCATAGGAGCTCTTGGTCTTGCAGGCGTTATCGTCAATGATGGAATCATTATGATGGATACAATCAATAAAGCGACAAAAGAGAGTGATATCTTTGAACTCGCAGCCAGACGTCTTCGTCCGATTATCATTACATCAGTAACAACAATTGTAGGGCTCAGCTCTTTGATATTTTTTGCAACAGGAGAAGCAGTTACTTTTCAACCTATCGCTGTAAGTATGGGATTTGGTCTTTTATGGGGAACAGTACTAAACCTCTTCTATCTACCTATTATGTACACTTTCTTTTCTAAACTTAATCATCTTAAAACGCTCACCTAAAAAGTTTGGCATGATTAATATCTTAGCTTTTTCAAGTTCTTGTTTATAGATCTTTTCACCTGCTTTTTCACGTAACATCTCTAAAAGTTCAAGCAGTCCCATATCAACAAGTGCAACCATTTGTGCTTTAAACTCTATAAATGTCACACCTGCTTCTTCATAAGCATCTTTTACATGCTCAAATGTTACATCATAGGTAATATCACTCTTTTTAAAAAGTTCTTCTCTTTGGATGTAGTCTTCATCATCTTCAGGTAGAAAAAATGGTAGTACGCTATGCTTTGTATAGACTCTAAGCGAAAAATCAGGACGTGCCTGCATCTCTCCATAATCAAAACTCATAAACTCAAACGTATCTGCAGCTTCAGCCATCTCAGATGCAAACTCTTCATAACCTACTGCGATTTCACCTCTATCTTTGTGATACCTTTTTGCTTTTTGCTCTACCCAGCTATCTTCAAGATCAAACTCCACATTATGATTTTGTACTCTTGCTGTTTTACCCTTATAGTAGAGTTCACAAGGAAATGCATCAAAGATCTCGTTTGCTATAAAAAAAGCATTCTCTACATGCATCTCACGCAAAGATTTATAGTGTGTGAGTGTTACTACATCGCCAAAACTCTCTGCAAAATAATTACGCTGCTGCTTTTGTAAATCATCAAAACGCTCAATGATTACAAAATTAAAAGAGGAGAGTAATTCTGGACGCAGAGTATAGAGAAACTCACAAACATCTGCTAAAAAATAACCATGATGTGCACCAATTTCACAAATCGTTGCATCAAGATTTAAAAAACCTTCATCAACCAAAGCAATGATATGCTTGGCAATCGTACCACCAAAAAACTTACTTGTACTTACTGCGGTATAAAAGTCACCCTCTTTACCTATATTTTTGTAGCTTGCATAGTAACCATCTTCACCATAGAGCCACTCTGTCATATACTCACTAAATTTCATCTACTCTCCACTATTTACATACATCTCATAGAGATTTAAAAGTTCTAACTGTTTATCAATCATATATATCTTTGTATCGATATCTTGAATCTCTAAAGAGTTTTTCAAAGTATCTACATCATATTGTGTTTTATACCCTGCACTATACAGCTCTTTAGTATCAGCTAAAAGTTTTGCATAGAGCTTTTTATTTTCATTTGAAAAGGCTATCTTCTTGTCAAAATTCTCAATATTGTGCATTACCTGTTTAAAAAGAGCTTGCAGCTCTCGTTGTTTATCCTCTTTTAAAACTTGAGATTTTAAATAATCTACTTTTGCAGACTCTATATCACGAAATGTATTAACATCCAAAGGCATATTTACATGAAAACCATAATCATAATAGTTTAACTCTGTAGAAGAGTCAAAAAGCTTACCACCTGCATATATCTGTTGTCCACTACTTTTACTCCAGTTGTAACCTGCAGTAATACTAACACGTGGAAGATATTTTGCAACACGTACATTTTTAGCATACTTATTTTTTTCGACTTCAGAGCCCTTTTGCTTGAGTACAATATTATGTTGTAAGAACTCATCTGATGTTAAATACTCAAGATGAGGAATATGTGCAGTTTTATAATCCAGATCACTTAGGGATTGAAACTGCGTAACAAGTTTCTCTTTTGCAGTCTCAATATCATAAAGTGTTTGAATAACAAGGTTTCTTTGAATGATAGCGTTATCCAAAAATCCAGAATCCAACTGTCCACTCAAATACTCCTCTTTTTTTTGTGCTAAATTTATTTCAGAATTTTGAATCAAAAGCTCTTGCTTCTGAATCTTCAAACCACTCTGTTTTATCTGCATTAGTAACATGACTGCATCTTTAATCATCTTGCGCTTTGCTACATCTATAGTATAGTCAGAGTAGAGCTTGCTAGCTTTTGCGAACTTAACACCATAATAGATACCACCACTTTGAAAGATCGGCTGATCCATCTTAATAGCAGCACTCTCATTCTGCTGCTCAGTATCATAAGGCTTTGAACGTGAATAGGAGTAATTCAGATTGATCGGAGCTATCCATGAATCACGCAGTTTTAAACTCTCTGCTTCATTTTTTCTATAGTCATACTCAAATTCACTCTGTTTATATTTTGAGATATATGCATCTAACGTTGCATTATTCTCACTTGCTAAGAGATTAGAGCCCAGAAACAGCAGAAGAGAGAGCTTTAAAGCCTTCATCAATTTCCTCTTTTGTAATTGTAAGTGGTGGTAAAAATCTCAGTGTATTACGTCCAGCTTTAAGGACCATTACTCCATTTTCTCTTCCACGATTTATGATCTCTGTCAATGTCTCGGCATCTCGTACACGTAGACCACACATCATCCCAAAACCAACCTGTTGCGTGAAGATATCTTGATGCTTTTTATAGAACTCTTCAAGTGCTTTGTTAAACATCAAAGATGTTATCTCAAGATCACCACTCTTTTTAAGCTCATCCAAGATATCAACAACCTCACATACTGCACGAGCTGAAAGATAGTTACCTCCAAATGTAGAGCCATGATCTCCGGCAGAGAGTACCTCTTTAAGTGTTGTCATAACAATTCCAACAGGAACACCACCTCCAACACCTTTTGCTAAAGTAATGATTTCAGGCTCAATTCCATATGCTTGAGAAGCTGTAAATTCACCAACACGGTAACAACCCGTTTGCACTTCATCAACAATAAGCGGGATCTCTTTTTCTTTTAAAAGTTTTGCAAGTTTTTGCACTTTTTCTCTATCTTGTGGTTCAACTCCACCCTCACCCTGAATCAACTCTATCATCACGCCAGCAGTATGGTCATCTAAAAGAGACTCTATCTCATCAAGTCCATCAGCATAGACAAAGCCATCAGGAAAAGGTCCAAAGTAGTTATGCATAGACTCTTGTCCTGTTGCTTTTACTGTTGTAATCGTACGACCGTGAAAAGAGTGGTTGAGTGTAATGATCTTATAACGTTTAATCTCTCCGTCACGTTCACCATGTTTACGAGCTATCTTAATAGCTCCCTCATTTGCTTCAGCACCAGAGTTTCCAAAGAAACACTGCATATCATAGCCACTAGCCTCTACAACTTTTTGAGCAGCTAATGCCTGTGGAGCAATATGATAAAGATTTGAGATGTGTGTAATTGCGTGAACCTGTTCACAAATAGCATCTGCTACACGTTTGTTGGCATGACCTACAGAAACAACCCCTATCCCCGAAGTAAAATCGATATATTTTTTACCATCAGCATCAAAAAGTGTTGCATTTTCACCTCGAATAAACTCTACATCAGCACGAGCATATGTAGGGAGTACATATTTTTTATCTAGTTCTTGTATATTCATAAAAATCCTTTAGTTTACTTTTTCAATTCGTACAAAATTCTCTTGGTAAATTGCATTTTTACCTTCATAAGAGTGCTTTGAAGTTGTCAGATTATTGACACCTACCGTACCACTATGCACTAAAACACAATCCTTACGCAAGTCATTATTAATCTTTACAGCTAAAGCAAGCTCTCCACTACTTGAGATAAGCTTTACAACTTCACCTTCTTTATACCCAAGAGCACTATTTAACGCTACACTCTCTTCTCTATGAAACTGTGAGTTGAGCGACCTTGGTGACTTTGGAGTAACGAGATAAAACTCACCCTCATCTACCTTTTGTGGGACTTCAAACTCTTCAAGAAAAACAAATTCACCATCATCAGTATCAAAGCCATCTTGATATGGTACAGCCTCACGATTTTCAACTTCAAAACTACCATCTATTTTTACAACAGCATGGTTTTTCAAATGTTCTAGATACTCCGCTTCACTTTTTAGTTCAAGCTCATATACCTCTGCAAGATAGTAAGCCAAATCATACTCACTAATACCTATTTTACTCTCAACTTGTTTATTCATAAGCATCATACCATTATGAGAGTACGAAGTTCTCACATCATCTTTTTCTAAAAATGTCTTAGCAGGTATCACTAAATCTGCAATAGCACTTGTTTCATTCTCATAGAGTCCAAAATAGACAAGATTTTCTACATGTTCTATACTATCTCTTACACGATTTGAATCAGGCATCTGAGCCAAAGGATTTGCACCTTGGATAACAACTGTTTTAAACTCATCAAAAGGAGTGTTTACTTTTGAAACCTTCTTAGCTTTTTTTGTATCAAATGGCATCTCAATAGCCTCTTTTGAGTCTCCAAGATAGGCAATACCACACCCTTCTTTACCGAAAAGACCAAGACCAACAGCTAAAGCATCAATAGCCCGCATTACATCTGCACCATCACGATACTTCTGGATACCAACACCACAGACAATAGCTGTCTTCTTTCCAATCACTAGATGTAAAAAATCACCAATCTGCCCCAATGTCATACCAATATCATCAAGTATTGCTTTTATACGAATCGTCTGCGTGAGTTCATAGTAATCCTCATGCTCACTCGCAAACTCTTTTAAGAAATCATCATCACAAGAGTCTTCAATGTGTAAAAAACGATATAGAAGCATTGCTAAAAAGATATCAGTATGCGGTTTTATCTGAATATGCAAATTTGCAATTTTAGCAATCTTTGTCTCTACAGGGTCAATAACAATAAGAATTTTATCTTTTAAGAGTGGTAAAAGATGTGATGATGTCGTATGAGGATTTCGTCCCCATAGTACAACAACTTCTGACTTTGCAATCTCTGAGAGTGGCATGTTTTTATTACTACCTCTTCCTTCTATAATTCCAGCCTCACCTGCTCCATCACACAAAGAACCATCAGTAAGATATGAACCCATTTGTGCAAAAACATGCTCAGTAACACCCTGCATCAGTCCAAAGTTTCCACTTCCTCTATAAAGAAGTGTCTCACTTTTGAGATTACTGTCAAGCATCTCTTTAAGTTTAGAGAGTGCTTCATCCATACTAATTTCTTGACCTTTATACCTTGGCTTCTCAATCCTTGCATGAGACTCATAATGATTGATATGTGGACATAAAAATCCTTGTGTATGACCATCTTTAAAAGCTTTTAATTTCCCTTCATCATAAACGATGCCACAGGCATCGTAACAATCAAGAGGACAAGCTGTTAAGGCACTATTCATTTCCGGCTTCCTTTAATTCGATTTTTGCAAGTTTTGAAAAAACTTTTGGTGCTTTTATTATTATCTGTGCTTTATATTTTGAAATATTTTTTGTATCTGCAATTTTCACAACTCTATCTATTTTATAGTCTGTTTTTTTTCCATCTATATAAATGACTCTACGCTCTAAATTCATTAAATCTTCATCATCGAGATAGATAGTAAGCAGTGCTTTTGAAGTATCTGCAATAGTTGCAAGTGGTGTTGCAAAACTAACAACCTCTCCAGGCTTTACCTCCAAAGAGTAAAGTACAAAACCTTTAGCACGCAATTGTTTATCATTGATAGTTTTTAAAAGCTGTTTTTTTCTCAACTCTAAATCTGCAATATTAATTTTAAGGTTATTTATCTCTTTTTGAGTATTGATATAAGAGTTTTCACTATTGACAAGATTATAGTACTCATTATCTTTTTCGATTTGTGATTTGATTTTTAAAGATCGAACACGTTCATAGTTTTTTCTTTTAAAAACAAGAGTCTTATCTAAGTTTTTTAAAATTTTTTCATTACTTTGTAAAGTTCTTTTCATAAATTTCAGTTTGGTGTTGATAGATGCCAGTTCATCTTTGTCTAATTTTGAATCTATGATTATATAAGGCCTATTTGTAAGTTTTTTTCCCAACATATTTTCATCACTCAAAAGTACTTCACCAGAAACACTTGATGATATTTTTCGTAATTCATAAGGTTCAACCTTTGCATAATAGACATTTGCAAAAATGGAATGAACAAATAAAAAAAACAGTAACAATATCTTCATTTTATAACCTTTATAAGAATAGAGATATTTTAACATTTCCTAGCTAATATTCAAGCATATTTCATTTTATTTTTGGTACTATTAAGACATATTTAACGAAAAGGTATTTTATGTCTGTTTTAGATAATGTTGATGCAGCTACAAACTTGGCTAAAAACAATGAATTGCAGCTCTTAGTCTTTCGTGTAAGTGAAAAAAAAGACTCTGCATACTATGCTATAAATGTTTTTAAGACACGGGAAGTAGTAGAGTCAAGAAATCATTTCTTAACACAAATACCTTCTCCACACCCTCTTTTAGAAGGTACTATCATACTACGTGGATTACAAATTCCCATACTCAATCTTCCTGCATGGTTAGGTGTTAACTTAACGAAAGAAGAGATTGCACGATCAAATATTTTGATTTGTGATTTTAATGGTGTTATCATTGGTCTTAGAATTATGTCTGCATATCGAGTTATCAAGAAAAACTGGAATGAGATGCATGCACCAGATAGCTATCGTTTAAAAGAAGATGGTGTTGTCATGAATGATACACGTCTTGAAGATGGGTCATTATGTTTAATCTTAGATTATGAAAAGCTTCTCGCAGATGTTCTACCACAGGCACTCGTAGATGTAGACAGAGATACAGAGATGCTCAAAGATATAGAAATTCCAGATAAATTAAAATATGGAACAGTTCTTATTGCTGAAGATTCAAAGACAGCACAAAGACATCTTGTTCAACTTTTTGCAAAAGCAAATATTGATATGAAACTCTTTGACAATGGTAAAAAACTTGTAGATTTTATTAATGCTCTTAATGAAGCCCAAATCGATAAAATACCTGCAATTATTACAGATATTGAAATGCCAGAGATGTCTGGATTTACTGTTGTAAAACTTTTAAAAGCAAATCCAAAAACAAGAAATATCCCTATTATTGTAAACTCTTCCATGACAGGTGATAATAATAAACGTGAGGCTGAAGTATTAGGTGCAGATGGCTTTATCGATAAAACAAAAAGCCATGGTGTGATAGTACTTATAGCTAATATCATGAAGAACATAGACGCAAATAAATAATCTATATCCTACATTTATTCAACACTTTTTTAGGTGTTGAGAGAAAAATCATAAAATTAAAAAAACTATAAAAGTGAATAAAAAAAAGTAAGAAGAGATGACATAAAGTCATCTCTTCTGAAGAAATCTCTACTTATTGAAAGAGAGAGATTAATACACCGGCAGCAACTGCTGAACCGATTACACCTGCAACGTTTGGACCCATTGCATGCATTAGAAGCATATTAGTTCTATCATACTCCATACCAACTTTATTTGATACACGAGCAGCCATAGGAACAGCAGAAACACCAGCTGAACCAATTAATGGGTTAATTTTATGACCTGGAAAGAGGTTCATAATTTTAGCCATGATTACACCTGCTGCAGTACCAACAGAGAATGCGATAATACCAAGAACCATAATAAACATAGTCTCAGGTACTAAGAACTGATCTGCTGCTAGTTTAGAACCAACACCAAGACCTAAGAAGATCGTAGTGATGTTGATAAGTGCATTTTGAAGTGTGTCATTAAGACGCTCAACTACACCTGACTCTTTTAAGAAGTTACCGAACATAAACGCACCGATAAGTGGCGTAGACTCTGGTAATACTAAAATAGCAAGAGAAAGAACCAAGATTGGGAAGATCAATTTTTCTAAACGAGATACATGGCGAAGTGTACTCATTTTGATTTTTCTTTCAGCCTCAGTTGTTAATGCTTTCATAATTGGAGGCTGAATGATAGGAACCATAGCCATATAACTATATGATGCAACTGCAATAGCACCTAAAAGTTCAGGAGCAAGTTTCGTTGCGATAAAGATAGATGTTGGACCATCCGCTCCACCAATAATTGAGATCGCACTTGCTTGCTGCAACGTAAAGTCAACTAAACCAGCTTGAGAAAGTGCAACTGCACCAACAAGTGTTCCAAAGATACCAAACTGAGCTGCACCACCAAGAAGTGCTGTTTTAGGATTTGATAATAACGGACCAAAGTCTGTCATTGCACCAACACCCATAAAGATAATAATAGGAAACATCTCATTCGAGAGACCCATCTGGTAAATTACACCCAAAAATCCATGATGCCCCGCGATTCCAGCAACTGGAATATTGGCTAAAAGACCACCAAAAGCGATTGGTAAAAGTAGGAGCGGTTCAAAACCTTTAGCAATTGCCAACCAAAAGAGTAAAAATGTTACAAGAATCATAATTACACGACCAAGTCCCTTATGAAAATCACTCATAGGCTGACCTGTTGCACTCATCTCATCTTCACGAGGGTTTACAAGCGCAACAATACCTGTTGATTCTAAGAAACCTTCAATCATTTCCGAAAAAGGTTTTGATTGGTAATTCTCTTCTTTATGTGTTTTTGACACTTGTGCAGTATCAGCTGCTGCTACAGAAGCATGTTCTGATGCTACAGCATTTGCAGAAAATGCAAATGTAAATAACATCATTGATGCAAGTAGTTTCATTACAATATTTTTCATCGATTATCCTATAACTGCTACTACTTGACCCTCTACAACTTTGTCGTTTGTAGCAACATTAATACTTTTAAGAACTCCACCTGTAGGTGCAACAACATCGATCTCCATTTTCATAGATTCAAGAATCATGATAACGTCACCTTCATTTACACTTTGACCCGGATTAGCTACGATTTTCCAAACATTACCCGGAAGGAGTGCTTTAATCTCAACACCATCACCTATTGGTGCATTTGGAGTTGGTGCTGCTACTGCTGCTTCACCATCTACTGCTACTACTTGAACGTCACCACTACCCTCTGCAACTTGAACACTAAACTTTTGACCATCTACTACTACTGTATAATTTCCACTCATCTCTTTTCTTTCTCCCTTACAATCTTCTTCCATTTCGGATTTTTTACGTACATTTAACTCACCATTTCCTTTAAGGAAATCGATACCTTTATCTTGACATGCTGCAGCAATGAAGATATTTTCTTCAGTGATCTCTATCTCTTCTTCTTTAAGTCTGTTAATCCAGCTCTCTAAAGATTTTGCAGGATCTGCATCTGCCAAGTCAAGTGCTTTTTCAGTTGTTGGTAAAAGATTTAACTTCTCTGAAGCAATTTTTACAATCTCCGGATCCGGAGCAACTGGAGTTTTACCAAAATAACCAAGAACCATACGTCCATAACCTGGAGCGATTGCTTCCCATGGACCTTGCATAACATTGTTCAATGCTTGTTGGAAGTAAAATTGTGAAACTGGTGTTACAGATGTACCATATCCACCTTTTTCTACAACTTCTTGCATCGCTGCAATAATCTCAGGAAATTTATCCATAATGCCATTATCACGTAACATTTGTGTATTTGCAGTAAGTGCACCACCTGGCATTGGTGAGAATGGAATGATTGGAGAGACCATTGTTGCTTCTGGTGGCATAAAGTAATCTTCAAGACATGATTGAAGCTCTTTTTCATATGTAAGAATCTTACCGATTTCAAGTCCACCAAGATCAAAATTCATTCCCTTAGTTGCATGAAGCATAGTTAAGATATCTGGCTGACTTGTTCCACCACTCACAGGACTTGCTGCCATATCGATACCATCAACATCAGCTTCAAGTGCTGCCATATATGCTGCAACAGAGACACCTGCAGTCTCATGTGTATGAAGACGAATATGTGTATCTTTACCTAAAAGTTTTCTAGCCATTTGAATAGTCTCAAAAACTTTTTGAGGATTTGAAGTACCACTTGCATCTTTAAAACAGATACTATCATATGGAAGACCACTGTCTAAAATAGCACGTAAAGTTTGCTCATAGAACTCAACAGTATGAGCACCTTGACATCCTGGTGGCAGATCCATCATTGTCACAACTGCCTCATGTTTAAGACCATGATGCTTAATTCTTTCTGCTGAATATTTTAAGTTTTCAACATCATTTAGAGCATCAAAATTTCGAATCGTAGTTGTTCCATGTTTTTTAAACATTTTAGCGTGAAGATCGATTAGTTCTTTTGAACCAGTATCGAGCATTACTGTATTTACTCCACGTGCTAGTGTTTGAAGATTTGCATCTGGTCCAACAATCTCACGGAATTTATCCATCATCTCAAATGCATCTTCTCTTAAATAAAAGTAAAGAGATTGAAATCTAGCTCCCCCACCAAACTCAAAGTGAGTGATACCAGCCATTTTAGCCGCTTCAACTGCTGGAAAAAAATCATCCATCAATACACGACCACCAAAAACCGACTGAAAACCATCTCTAAAAGTGGTATCCATTACATCAATATATTTCTTTTTCACATTTTTATTCTTAGCCATTATAGTCCTTACCCTTGTCTATGATGTATAATTGCTGCCGTTATCGCTGCAACAATTTTTTTCTTATCTTGCTGTCCGCCAGCTTGTTGCGTCTCTGCACTTGCTTGTGGTTCAGGGAAAAACCTATGTATTACATATGACATTGCATTCATACACAAGATCATAATTACTAGGAATGCGAACACCGTTCCCATTCCTAAAAACATAAATTTAACTCCCTCTATTACGAGGTTAGTTTCCATAAAATTACCTTTATTCATAATTTGTAAGCCTAGTATAGTACAAAGATGTTTAAAGAAAGTTTTTCTAACATTCATCTTTTTTAAATAATATCCAATTGTTACTTTTCGGTTATATAAAGAAAAAGCTTTTTTTAGAACTCTTATATTTAATTCATATCTTTTTAGATAAAATACTTGTAAGACAGTAAAAAAGGATTTAATAATTATGATAGCCGGTATGTATGAACAAGACTTTATTGCATATATGATTTTTGGACTTATTCTTAACTTCGTAATGTCTATGATGTTTGGACTCTACCTGAGTAAAAATATTGGTATGCAAGAGATGATAGAGTCTAAAGGTGATAAAGAGCAGTCTCTTCTTGTAAGTTTAACACTCTTTATACCCTATGCAAAAATGTTAGTAACACTTTATAGAGTAGCTATATTGCAATTTTTCTTCTTAAATAAAGGCTACACACATAAAGAGTTCTGGATCTATATGACAAGTAAACAAGAAAAAAGTTCTTAGTCTATAATTTAAGGTAAAGCAGAAGATGGATGATTTTAAATTAAAAGTAGTACTGAGTGTATTGGGAGGTATAGTTTTTTCTTTTATATTTATACTACTTGCTTTTGTTTTACCAGCTGATAAAGAGAAAGCAAAAATCATCAAAAAACCCACAGGAAAGTTAGAAAAAATATCCCAATCCCTCAGGGATAAATAAATCCTTAAAGTTTAAAAAGAGAATTTTTAACTTTTATGAGCTTGATAGTGTTATAAGCACATTGAGGACGTAATTTTATGGCACATAATTTTAGTGCTTCCAAACATGTTAGCAAATACTCCAAATCATCTTTTTTCATAAGTTCATAGAGTAATTTTTCAGCATCTCTTATACGTAAATTTCTTGCGACACCTAAGTTTTTATGTGCAAGTTCTCTAAAAAGTGTATAATCAAGTTCTATCTCTCTATTTTGAGACTCTTTTAACTTCTCCATATACTCATCAAATTGAATAATTGCTTTAATGATTTGAGCAACATAATCATCAACAAGCTGATTCACCAACTCTTCATCAAGACCTAGTTCTGAGATAGCTTCTGCAGTACTATATGTATAATTTTGTATATCAAGATGAGATAATTTCTCTTGTACTAATTTATTACATACTTCTATAGCACTCTTTTTAAAAAGTTCTATCTTGTCTATGTTGTTCTCTATATGTTCATTTTCTTGAAAATGCTGAAATTTTTTTATCATTTGATTAAGATATCATATTTTCGTGTTAAAAGCGAAGGAAAGAATGTATATTATGAAAAAAAGCGAATGAGTGCTACCTATGCACTCATTCAGTTGACTTTATAATGCTTTTGTAATAATGCGATTTAGGCGCATTGCAAACTCTGCAGTATCGTCAATTTCACGACCATCAAAAAGTTTTGCCTGGTCAAAAAGAACATGTGCCGCATCTTCTATGAGATTTTGATCACTTGACTCTTTGAGTTTTGCAATAAGCTCATGTTTAGGATTGATCTGTAAGATCGGTGCCGGCTCTTCTACATCACCTGCTTGACCCATCTGTTTCATCATCTGTGCCATCATAAATGCCGGATCATCTTTATCTACTTTAAGTGCTACCGGAGAATCTGTAAGTTCAGTTGTCACTTCAACCTCTTTAACATCATCGCCTAAGAAAGTTTTGAACTCTTTTGCAAGACCTTCAAACTCTTTTGCAAGTTCCTCTTTTGCTTTTTTCTCTTCTTCACTCTCTTCAAACTTCGCATCGGCAACAGGAATGAGTTTATACTCTTTATACTCTGTAACCATTGGGAAGATGATAGTATCTACCTCTTCATTGAGTAGAAGTACATCAATTCCACGTGCTTTGAACTTTTCAAGCACCGGAGAGTGTTTAAGCATATCTATAGAGCCTTTGTTTGCAAGGTAGTAGATCTCTTTTTTCTCTTCATCTACATTTTTAACAAACTCTTCGATAGTTGTCATCTCATCAGAGTTGAGTGTATGGAACTTGAGCAGCTCTAAAATCTTCTCACGATTTGCAAAGTCATTGTAAAGTCCCTCTTTAAGTACATTTCCAAACTCTTTATAGAACGTATCGTATTTTTCAGGCTCTTTTTTCATCATCTTCGCAAGCTCAGAAAGCACTTTTTTAACCGATGCATTTCTGATTTTTGCCATTACAGGGTTAGACTGTAGTATCTCACGTGAGACATTTAACGGCAGATCTTTAGAATCGATCACACCACGTAAGAAACGCAGGTATGTCGGCATAAGCTCTTTGTCATCATCAGTAATGAAAACACGGTTGATGTAGAGCTTCACTCCTGGTTGATAATCTACTCTGTAGATATCCATCGGTGCCTTGCTTGGAATGTAAAAGAGTGTTGTGTACTCTATAGCACCCTCAGCTTTGTGATGCATCCATTTGAGCGGCTCTTCATTTGAGTGTGCCAAAGACTCATAGAATGAGATATAGTCTTCATCTTTTAGCTCACTCTTTGGAAGTGTCCAGAGTGCATTTGCCGAATTGATCTGTACATTTTCTATCTCAGTTCTACTTGGCTCTATCTCTTTGTCGTCATCATCTGTTTTTGCCGGAATGAACTTCTCTTTGTCCATAAAGATTGGGAATGGAATATGGTTTGAGTATTTTTTAACAATAGACTCAATACG
>Ga0256843_1000312_pt1 | contig 42269 bp, 37 predicted proteins | sample AlvinellametaG_FD_191572 | JGI IMG/M metagenome (GOLD analysis project Ga0256843, IMG submission 191572) | Pompeii worm associated microbial communities from hydrothermal vent at the East Pacific Rise, Pacific Ocean - Alvinella | ecosystem: Host-associated > Annelida > Integument > Unclassified ...
AAGAGTATATAAAATGGTTATTCTATTTTCATATATTTATCATATATAATAAAAGAGTATATAGTGAGAAGTTACCACCTCACTATATTAAAATAATATGGTAGAGGGAGATTTATTATATCAATAATTAAAGAGCATTGTATTATAAGTTTACAAGAAGTTGTTGATTATGAAATATTGTTAGAAGGTAATCCATTTGACGTTTCAGGTGTTGATTTGCTGGATAAGGAATATAGAAATAATCTTGAATTTTTAGTAGATTTAGCTTATGCATGGTATGGTGAAGAAGTTATAGAAAACTTCAAAAAGGATAATAAATTAACTTTTCAATGTTTAGCTAAGTTTATTTCTTAAATAAATTTATCTAAGCACTAAACTGCGAAGCGTAAGCTTTGAGCTGTTAATTTGACTGTCAGGTATACAAATCCTGACAGTTTTTCATTGTTTAAATTTTGTAAAAATCTATAATGATATATAATAATTAAAATTTATTATCTAATTTTAGATAAATGTTAAGAGAGATAAATATAGACTGAATTAAATGGATAGATGCAGTTTGATTAAGAGCTGAGAAAATACAAGAAATAGCTGATAAATATGATTTTCATGAACTTGATATTGAAGCATGTTTGGAAGAGAACCAAAGATCAAGAGTAGATGTATACGATGATTATTTATTTATATTATTAAATTTTCCTAAATATAATAGAAATCAAAAAATTTATGAACAAAATGAATTTAATATATTTTTATGAAAATGATTTATTATTACATTTAGAGATTATCCAAATACTCATGTTGATAATATTTTTGATAAATATTCAAATTTAAATGAATTAAAAAAAGAAATAGATGAAGATGAAGAACATAAGCTTACTTCTGCCTTTGTTTTATATGAAATACTTCAGGCTATGCTTGAAAAATTATTTAAGGTTAGATTAAATATTTCAAAGGATTTAAAAGTATTAGAAAAATCAGTATTTGAATGAGCACAAATTGCACTAGTAAAAGATATAATGATAAAGAAGAGAAATATTGTTGTATTGAAGCATATGCTTAAACCACAAAGATCTGTTTTTAAATTGATAGAGTTTCAAGTAAATAAACTTTTTGATTCAGAAATAGAAGTTTATTTTGAAGATTTAGAAGATAAGCTTGAATATGTAGTAAATGAAATTGAAATGCAAGAAGAACATATTGATTCTATTGAAGATGCATTTAAGTCATTAACAGATATTAAAATGAACTGGATAATGACTGTTTTGACATTATTTTCTGCATTTTTATTACCACTTACCCTTATTACAGGTTTTTATTGAATGAATGTTGAACCATTATTTATGGCTGATAAACCATGATTTGTTTATTGAATTATTATTCTTTCAATTTCAATTATGATTATGTCATATATTTATTTTAAAAAGAAATGAAAACTTTAATTTTGGCAAGTTTAATATATTTAAACTTGTTTTTTAGGAAAAATCAATATACTTCCTAGGTTATAAAAAAATATTATCTAATAAAATCAAATAAATGTTAGCAAAAGTAACGATTATAGGTAGACCAAATGTAGGGAAATCAAGTTTTTTCAATATGTATACGGGTCATAAAATAGCTATTGTAGCCGATGAAGAAGGTACCACAAGAGATATTTCAGAGTATGAATATCATGATGAAGAAAATGGTCTTACATATATAGTTTCTGATTCAGGTTGATTAGATATTTCTAATAAAACTGATGAAATAGCAAAGGATATTGCTGAAAGAACAGAAAAATCTATTGTAGATAGTGATCTTTTAATATGGTTAATAGAATATGATAGAACTACTCATTTAGATGAAGAAGTTTTAAAAATTCTTAGAAATAATAAAATAAAAGATGTTATTATTGTCGCAAATAAAGCTGATAATGAACAAAAAATAAATGAAGCATATTCACTTGCTTGATTTTGAGAATGATTAGAATTCTTTCCAGTTTCTGTTTCACATAATACATGAATAAAAGATATTAAAAGATTTGTTGCAAAATTTTTAACTGAAAAAGGTTTAAATTATGAACATGAAGAAATAGATGATTCATATGTTAAACTTGCAATGGTAGGTAGACCAAATGTAGGGAAATCAAGTCTTATTAATGCTATTACGGGAGAAGATAGAGTAATGGTAAAAGATATGTCAGGTACTACAAGAGATTCTATTGATACAAAATTTAAATTTAATGATACAGATTTTGTTTTAATCGATACAGCTTGAGTAAGAAGACTTTCAAAAGTATGAGTAAGAAATATTGAAGATTGGTCAGTAATGAGAACTAATAGAGCTATTACTAGAGCTGATGTTATTGCAGTAGTTATTGATGGTTTTGATGGTATTGTTCATCAAGATTTATCTATAATACAAAAAACTTTAGAAGAAAATAAATGATTGGTAATAGTTGTAAATAAATGGGATAAAGTACTAGCAAAAGACTGAGTAGATAAAGATAAAATGATGAATAGATATATCGAATATCTAAAGAAAAAAATAGAATTTCTTCCTTGGGTATCAGTTATATTTACTTCAGCAACAGATAGAAAAAGGGTTGATGAAATTCTTGAAGCAGCTGAAAATATTAAAAAGGAAAGATTTAAAAGAGTTAAAACATGAGTATTTAATAATTTTATGGAACAACTTATTTATAAACATCCACCAACAGGTAATAAAAAATCTCATTCACCAAAGATTTATTATTGAGCACAAGTTGATGTTAATCCACCAAAATTTACATTAACAGTAAATAATCCACATCATTTTCATTTTTCATATAAAAGATATATTTCAAATAAAATAAGAGATAACTTTGGTTTTTTCGGAACACCTATTATTATCGAATATAAATGAAGAGGTAAACATAAAGATGAAGTAAAATAAAAAATAATGGCATTGTGTCATTATTTTTTTGTTTTTTAATAATTATTATTAATATTAATTTATTAAATTTAAATAAATATATATGCCAAAAATAAAATCAATTAATCCTTATAATAAAGAAATAAATGCTGAGTTTGATTTGTTAACTAAAGATGAAATTAATATAAAAATTACAAAGGCTAATAATGCTTTTAAGTCTTGGAAAAATGTTAGTTCGTCTGATAAGAAAAAATTATTTATTAGATTATCTGAAATTTTACTTGAGAATAAAGCAGAATTAGCAAAATTAAATGTTATTGAAATGTGAATGACATATAAAAATGCCTTATCTGATATTAGTAAATCTGCTGCTTGAACTTTATGGTTCGCTAATAATTTTGAAGAAATATTAAAGGATAAAGAATTTAATGAGTGATGAATAAAAGGTAAATTATCATATGAACCTTTATGATGCATATATAGTGTTGCACCTTGGAATTTTCCATTTAATCAAGTCTTTAGAAATGCTGTTCCTAATATAATTGCATGAAATGTTGTTTTAAATAAACATGCTTCAAATGTACCAATGGTTGCACAAAAGATAGAAGAATTATTTTTATTAGCTTGATTTGAAGAATGAATTTTTACTAATTTATTTATTTCTCCAAAAGATACTGATTACATAATAAATAATAAGTTGATAAGATGAACTAATATTACATGATGAGATTATGCTGGTAGAAATATTTGAAAATTAGCTTGAGAAAATCTTATTCCATCATTATTAGAATTATGATGAAATGATCCTTTTTTAGTGCTTGAAAATAATGATTTAAATAGAATAATAAATGATGCAGTTTCAGCTAGATTATGAAATTGTTGACAAAAATGTAATTCAGCTAAAAGATTTATAGTATTAGAAAAATATTATGATGAGTTTTGTGATAAATTTTCAAAGAAAATGTCAGAAGTAAAGTTTTGAGATCCAATGAATGATGAAAATTTATTGTGACCATTAGCTAAAAGAAGCTTAGTAGACGAAATAGAGTCTCAAATTGATGATTCAGTTAATAAATGAGCTATTTTATTAACTTGATGAAAATCTATTTCTAGTGATTCAAATATTTTTCCTCCTACAGTATTAAAAGATGTAAAACCTTGAATGAAAGTTTTTGATGAAGAGGTGTTTTGACCTGTTGCACCTATTACAAAAGCTAAGGATGTTGAAGAAGCTATATATTTAGCTAATAATACTAGATTTTGATTATGATGTAGTGTTTATGGAGATAATCTTGAAGAATTAGATTATGTTTGATCAAAAATAGAAGCTGGAAATGTATTTATAAATAAAATAGTTACATCTTATCCTTTTTTACCTTATTGATGAATAAAGGATAGTTGATATTGAAAAGAGTTATGAGAAAGAGGATTAAAAAATTTTGTTAATGAAAAAGTAATTGTTTATTAATATTTATTTGACAAAAATCTATTATGAATATATATTTAATTATAAATTTATTTCTAATTAAATTGTATGGCAAGACCTTGTAATAACAAAAACATTGAAAATGATCCAGAATTCACATGTTTTAAGCCACTTTGAGTAGCTAGAAATAAAATAAAGAAAGTAGAAGTTTCTGCTGAAGAATTTGAGGCTTTAAGATTATCAAATTTAGAATGATTATCAAATCAAGATTGATGAAATAAAATGGATACTTCTGCACCTACTTTTAATAGGTTAGTTAAATCAGCTCAGCAAAAAATTACTGATGCCTTGGTTAATTGAAAATGAATAAGAATTTATAAAAAAGATTGAACGCATAATTGTAAATAGGATTTTAGGTCCTATTTTTTATTTACTTTTTAATAAATACAATTATACTAACTTAGTAATGAAATATATTTCATAATAATTAATATTTTATTTGAATATGCCAAACATAAAAAAAACATTTTTTCAGACATTAAAATGATTTAAAGAAATGATACCTATGCTTTTAGGTATTTTATTAATAGTTGCTATGTTAAAGCAATCATGAACTTTTGATATTTTAACTAAATATTTAAATAATGATTTCTTAAGTACAGTTTTAGCTAGTTTTTTTTGAAGTATTAGTGCTTGAACTGCTATTAATTCATATATTATAGCTGATTCATTTTGAAAAGTAGATGATTATATATTAGTAATTACAGCATTTTTAGTATCTTGGGTAACGGTTTGAATTATTCAAATACCAGCAGAAATTTATTTCTTCGGTAAAAAATTTGCACTAACTAGAAATTTAATATCATTTATTTTTTCTATTATTATCTCATATGTAGTTTATTTTATATATTTTTTATAATGAAATTATTTTTTTTAAAATTAAAAGATAAGTTTTGATTTAACTTTATATTTTTATTTGTAGTACTTATAGTTTATTTTATTACAGGATTATTTAATTTTGAATATTTTATAAATGTTTGAAAGGAAGTTGTTGATGTATTTGTAAAACAAATTTTTGTAGTTCTTATTATTGTTTTTATTTTTATGTTTATTTTGAATCTTTTACTTAAAAAAGATTTAATAAAAGATAAAATAGAAAATTCTAAAAATTCTACAAAATATATTTTTTCTATTATAGGTGGAATATTTTCAACATGACCTGTTTATATGTGGTATCCTTTTTTAAAAACGGTTAAAAATCATTGATTTACATATGGTCATATTGCTACATTTATTTATGCAAGAGCTATAAAAATACCATTTTTAGCTGCAATGATAATGTATTTTGGTTTGAAATATACACTTATTTTTAACTTAACATTATTGTTTTTTGCATTTTTAATTTGAGTTTTAATTAATTTTGTTTTTTGATTTATAAAAGAATAAAATTAAAAATTTTACTTTAGTTAAAAGAATACTAAAATAGTCTTAATAAGATATAATTAATAGTAAATGAAAAATTATAAGAAAGATTTTCCAATTTTTAAAAATAATACTGATTTAGTTTATTTAGATTCTACAGCTACTTCACAAAAACCTAGTTATGTTATAAATTGAATAACTAATTATCTTGAAAATTCATATTCTAGTATACATAGATGATTATATGATATTTCAGAAAATTCAGAAAAATTATATATTAGTTCAAAGAAAAAAGTATGTGATTTTATAGGGGGAGATTCTTTTAAAGAGGTTATTTATACATATAATTCTACTTATGCTTTAAATTTATTATCTAGTTCATTAAAAAAGAGTAATAAATTAAAAAAGTGAGATAAGGTTTTATTAACTATAACTGAACATAATGCTAATATAATACCATGGTTGATTTTGAAGAATGAAATATGAATAGAAATAGAATATATTAATGTAGATAGTGAATATAATTTAGATTTGGAAGATTTTGATAATAAATATGATGAAAAAGTAAAAATAATATCTTTTACTCATGTTTCAAATGTAACATGACAGATCTTTGATTTAGAAGAGATTTGAAGAAGAAAAAGAGAAGATACTATTTTTATAGTAGATGCTAGTCAAAGTATTCCTCATTTTAAGATTGATGTTCAAAAACTGAATTGTGATTATTTGTTTTTTACATGACATAAGGTTTTTGCTGATACCTGAATATGAGTTTTATGGTGAAAACAAGAATTATTAAAAGAATTAAATCCAAGTTTTTCTTGATGAGGAGCTATTTCTAAGGTTGACAAAGAGTCATTCTCTTATGCTAAAATTCCTGAGAAATTTGAGCCAGGAACACAGAATATTACGTGAGCAGTATCTTTATTAAAAGCATTTGAGTATATAGAAAATATTTGATGATATAAGACTTTAGAAGAATATGAAAATGAATTAGTAAAATATTTTTTAGAAAAATTAAATAAGTATAATAATATAAAGCTTATTTGATCAATGAAAAATTGAAATAGAGTGTGAGTTTTTTCAATGATTGTTGATTGATTTCATTCAAATGATGTAGCTGATATGTTAGCTGAAAATAATATAGCAGTAAGAAGCTGAAAACACTGTGCTCATAGATTATTTTGAAATCTATGATTTGGACATTCTTTTAGAGTTAGTTTGTATATTTATAATACTAAAGAAGATATAGATGTGTTTTTTGAAAATATAGATAAAATAATAAAGAATAGAGGTTAATGTCTATTCTTTTTTTCTTGCATTTCTAGAAATAATAATATAATAATAATTAAGTTATGAAATATATTTCATAATAATTTAATTATTAAGATTTTTTAAGGTATGAAAAAAATAAATTTAATGGAAAAATATCCTGTTTATACAAAGGAAATTTTAAAAGCAAATACAAAATTTAGAAATGTTGATGAATTTATAGCAGCTTTAAAACAAAAAGTTGAAGCTGATGAAATAGCTACTTATATTTGAATATTTGATCATTTTGAACATACTACAAATATTGGTGGGGAAATAATGGATGGTATGATTGCTGGAAAAATTTTACTTTTTTGTTTTGGTCAATCTATTCCAAAACCTCAAGCTATGGCAGTTAGACCTAGAAATATTGCAATAGCTGAATTTGAAGATAAATTTGTAGTATCATTTTTAGAAGCTCCAGTAGAAAAGGCTAATACAAAAAAAATAGATTGGATTATTGAACATATAGAAGATTAATTTTTAATATAAATAAATGAAAGATGTATTATTAGGTATAATTTTACTATTAATTTGAATTTTTATTTGAATTATTTTAAATGTAAAATTTAGTATTGATTTTTGATTTGAAGATATGTTTTGAAATTGAATTAATTCAGGTTTTGAAAATTCAATAAAAGCACCTTCTAATATAATGAAGGAAGCATGAAATATGGTGTGATTTTAATTTATAATATAATAAAATATAATGACAGAAGAAAAAATTTGATTTTGGGATATAGTTAAGACTATGGAACCAAGATGGGTAATGAGTTCTATGGCAACATGAGCTGTTTGAATTCTTACTATGATTATTTGAGGGAAGTTTGATTTGATTTATTTAAAATATTTTGCAGGAATACTTAGCTTTTTAGCTATTATTTTGTTTATATTATTTATGATAATGTTTACACTTAGAATAGTTAAATTTCCAAAGGCAGTTGTTAATGATATGTCTCATCCAATAGCTGCAAACTTTTTTGCTTGAATATTTATATCAGCTGCAGTTATAGTTTCTGCAATTTGGAATGTTTTAGAACCATTAGGTTGGTGTGCTAATGCTGTAATGGTTTCAAAAATATTTTATATAATAGCATTAGTTTTAGGAACAATTATTCCAGTTTTAGTACCTTTTATGCTTACTATTTCTGAGAAAGTGGATTCAAAACATGCTATAGGTATTTGGTTTTTACCACCTGTTTGAATATTTGTATTAGTTTTTGCTGGTAATTTTATGGCAATGCATTGAATTTGGTCAAATATTATTCCATATATTAGTTTATTTTATATGTGAATGGCATTTATGCTTTATTTTCTTGTTAGTTCAATGATATATTCAAGACTAAAATTTCATTCTTTACCTGCTCCTGAAGTAGCTCCAAGTTTTGTTATATGACTTGCCCCTATTTGAGTCTCAATAGTTGCCTTAAATACTTTTGATAGTGTTTTACAAAAAAATAATGTATTTAATTGGGATTTAGGTTTTGTACATAGTTTTGTACAAATAATATCTTGAATGTTAGCTTGATATGGTGCTTGGTGGTTTATATTAACAATACTTATTTTAGGTTATTATTTAATAAAAAAATCAATTCCATATACATTAGGTTGGTGGGCACTTGTGTTTCCAGTTGCTGCATTTGGTATAGGTCTTAAATTTTTAGCAATTGATCTTAGTTGTACATGGTTATGTCCTTTGATAGTATTTATTTGGTGATTAGCTACAACTTTATGGATAGTAGTATTTTTCAAGACAATCAAATGAATTATTACTAAAAAAGCTTTTGCAAGACCAAAAGTTGTTAAATAAAAAAATCTAGATTTAATCTAGATTTTTTTATTTAAATTACTATAATGAGAATTATTATTATTTATTTAATTATTTTATTATTATGGCTTTATTTAAGAATGATAAAAAAACATATAATCCTTTAATGTTTTTAGCTGCTTTATGACCTGGATGAATGACGGTTGTGTTTTTTATGTATTTAATGTATTTAGTACCTAGAAATACAAGTGAATTTCCTATTCCAACATTTGATACATTAAAAGAAGTTTGTTTAAATGTAGATACGTCTATATTTATGAAATCAGTTATTGTTTTCTGAATAGTATGAATTATATATTTTGCTTTTACTCATTTAAAACTTTTATTTTGGAATTTGAAAAGATTAAAAGCTTTTAGATGAACAAAAGAGTGTAAAGCATTAAAATGATGAAATACAGAGGTTACATTTATGTCTATACCTCTTACATTAGCAATGACTATAAATGTATTATTTATATTATGAGCTATTTTTATACCAAAGCTTTGGGTAATAGTAGAATATTTATTTCCAGGAGCATTAGTATGATTTGCTTTAGTATGAGTTTTAGCTTTAAAATTATTTTCTGAATATTTTCTAAGACTTATTACTCAAAAATGAAATGCTGATTTTGTTGAAAATAATAATTTATGACAGTTAATTTCTGCTTTTGCTTTTGTAATGATTGCTGTTTGATTTGCTGCTAGTTCGGCAATGAGTACAAATATTACTACTGCAACAATTTGATTAGTAGCTTCTACATTTTTTATAGTATTAGCTTCATCAGTTGCTTTATTAAAAATAATAGTTTGATTTAATGCTATATTAAAAAATGGTTTAGATGAATCTGCTAGTCCAACACTTTGGATAATGATACCAATCTTAACATTAATTGGTATTACAGTTGTTAGAAATATGCATTGATTACATGGTCATTTTGAAAGTGAATTTTCGGCATGAACTTATATAATGTTTACAACAGTTATTGTTTCTATGCAAATAATGTTTGGTTATATTGGTTATGTAGTTATGAAAAATAATTGATATTTTGAACATTATATTGATTGAAAAGAAAAAAATCCTGGCTCATTTGCATTAATATGTCCATGAGTTGCATTAGTTGTATTTGCATTTTTCTTTTTACATCTTGGTTTAGTTAAAACATGAGTTGTTGATAAATTTAGTATTATGTATTTTATATTATTGTTACCAGTAATGTATTTACAATATAAAACAATAGTAACTATGCTTAAACTAAATAAAAAATTTGGTTTATAAAATAAAAATCTAGAAAATATTTTCTAGATTTTTATTTTGGTTTGATTTATTGTGTTAATGAAATATAATTCATTACTAAATTAGTAATGTTTTATTTTAAGGAGGATATGATAAAAATTTTAAAGGATAAGATTAAAAAAGTAGAGTATAGTGTTTTTGAAAAATCACTAGATAAATTTATAACAAAGTCGAGATTAACAATACCATTATTTTTTATATTATTATTTATAATATTTGAAATAACTTTTTCAGTATGAAATTTTTTTGCTAATATTATAGATTTGTTTGCAAATTATTTATATTGATTGACTTGAGTTGATAATAGATTTATAAATGCAATATTTTGATGAATATTAGGTATATTGGTTTATATTCCTAATGTATTTATTCTTTATTTTTTCTTATATTTATTACAAGATTCATGACTTTTACCAAGGGTAAGTTATGTATTTGATAAATATTTAAAAAAGCTTGGTTTAAGTTGAGAAGGATTTTTATCAATGTTTTTATGATTTTGATGTACAGTTCCAGCTATATTAGCAACAAGAGCTGTTCAGGATAAAAAAGAAAGAATTCTTACTATAATGATACTTCCGTTTATAAGTTGTAGTGCTAAACTTCCAGTTTTTGTTTTACTTATTTCAGCTTTTATTCCCTCATATTTACAAAGTTTTAGTTTGATATGAATTTATATTTTTTGAATATTAATGTGAATATTATCGAATTATTTTTTACATAAAGTATTAAAGCATGATAGCTGCAAGTTAAAAATAAATTTACCTCATTATAAAATACCAAAATTAAAACCAATTATTAGAAGAATATATGATGTTTTGAAAGATTTTTTAGTTAAAATATCTGTATTTATTTTACCATTTTCAATTATTTTAACTTTATTATTTACTTATCCAAATGCCAATAAAATAGAAGATACTTATTGAGCAAAAATATGACAACAGATTTGAGTAATATTTCAGCCATTATGATTTAATGATAAAATGTCTATTTCTGTTATTTCAGGTTTTGTATGAAAGGAAGTAATAGTTTCTACTTTATGAAGTTTGTATTATTTAGAGGATAGTGATAGTACAGATAGATTAGTTAAAAAAATGCAAAATGATACTAGTATAAATTTTGCTAGTGCTATGAGTTTTTTAGTTTTTATACTACTTTATACAGCATGTATGTGAGCAGTATTTACAGCCAAGTTAGAGATATGAAATAAATGGGCATTTATTTTCTTTTTATATCCAATTATTTTTGCATGGATTATTAGTTTTATAGTATTTAAATTTTTGAGTGTATTATATTAAAAGAAGTTAATGAAAATTAACTTCTTTTTTCTTACTTAACTCTTAAATAAGTTATGTATAATAATGGTATCTTCAAAAGATATTCTTGTTATATTATTTATGAATTATAGAGATTTAAAATAAATAAATTTCTTACTTAGTTCTTAAATAACTTATGTATAATGATAGTATCTTCAAAAGATATTCTTGTTATATTATTTATGAATTATAGAGATTTGGAATATATGAATTTCTTACTTAATTCTTAAATAGCTTATGTATAATAAGGGTGTCTTCAAAAGAAGATTTAATAAACAATTTAAAATTTAATATAAAAATATTATGAAAACGAATAAGATGATAGCTGCATGATTAGCAGCAACTGCAATAATGACCTTAAGTTTTGGTTCTACATTTGCAATGTGAGGTCATGGTAATGGATGAGGACAATTATCACAATATGTAACAGCTGAAGAAAAAGCTGAATTACAAAGCTTACCACAAGAAGAAAGACAAGCTTATATGAATGAATTAAAGTCTAAATACAGAATTACTTCTTCTCAAGGTGGATGACATGGTAAATGACAATCAGGAAGTAAATGAGGACATGGAAGTGAAGATCATAATCCTGGTGATATGATAGCTAATATTCCTGCTTCTGATTTAACTGATAAAGAAGAAGAAATCTTAATTTATGGTTATGAAGAAGAAAGATTAGCTAGAGATGTATATAATTATTTAGCAGATTTATATCCAGAAGAAGAGGTTTTTTCTAAAATTGCTAGTTCTGAACAAAAACATATGGATTCAGTAGAAGTTTTATTAGATAGATATGATATGGAAGTCCCAACAGGGTATGGTGAATTACAATCTACTGTTGATACTTTAAAAGCTCAAGGTGAAAAATCTTTAAAAGATGCTTTAGAAGTTGGTTTACAAATAGAAGTTTTGGATATTGAGGATATTGAAGATGCTATTTTAAATACAGATAATGATGATTTTAAAGTTGTATTTACTAATATTGGTGGTGCTTCATATAATCATATGAGATCATTTTTAAAAGCTTTTGATTCTAATTGATTAACTCCAGATACAGATACAAGTGAATTTTTATCTACTGATGATTTAGATGTTAAATGACCATTAAAATATAAATTAGCTGAAAGATTAGAAGCTGAGGGAATTGTTTTACCAGAACAAGTTAATAGTGAAACTTTAAAATCAAAAGGTCCAAATAGTGGTTCTCATGGAAAACCTTCTAAAGGAACTATGTGAAAAGGTAAATGAGATTCTATGTCAGTATCTTTAAATGGATCAAGAGTTAATGTTACATTGAAAAATCAATACAAAACAAAATACGAAGCAAAATATGGTTCTACTATAGCAAAAATGACTGATTCACAATTAGAAACTTTTATTGGAAAAGTTGATGATATAATTGAAAAAGTAAATACTGGAGATTATTCAGAAGCTACTAAAGAAAAATATAATGCTATGTTAATTGCTTTAAAAGAAATAGCTATTAATAATATTGATGAAGAATCTATTTTAGATGGATTATTTAATTAATAAGAATTATTCTCATTAAAACTTTACATTAGGAAATAAAGTATTAGAATAACTTACATATTTAATATGTAAGTTATTTTTTTATGTCTTTACAAAAAACAGCAACTGTTGTTTCTTCTATTACAGCATTTTTATTGTTAGTTATAAAATTTGTTGTATGAATTATGAGTTGATCTATAGCAGTTTTATCTAGTGCTATAGATTCTATGTTAGATTTATTTGTTTCTATGTTTAATTTTTTTGCTGTTAAAAATGCAGAAAAGGATGCAGATGATCAATATAATTATGGTAGATGAAAAGTTGAAGCTTTAGCTTCATTATTAGAATGATTAATAATATCTGGTTCAGGTTTATATATATTTTATGCTTCAGTTATAAAGTTTATAAATAATGAGCAAGTTAGTTATCTTTGAGTTTCAGTAGCTATAATGTTAGTTTCTGTAGTTGTAACTTGAGCATTGGTTTATTTTTTAGAATATGTTGCTAAAAAAACAAATAATATAGTTATAAAATCAGATGCTCTACATTATAAAACAGATCTATATTCAAATCTTTGAATTTTGATTTGATTAGCAGTAATTTACTTTACTTGATTTTATCAAATTGATGCTATCTTATGAGTAATTATAGCATGTTATATTATATATTCTGCTTGGGAGTTAATTGAAAATTGATATAAACTTTTACTTGATGCAGCTATTGATGAAAAAGAAGTAGAACAAATAAAAGAAATAATTAAAAAACAAAAATTAGTAACAAATTTTCACGAATTAAGAACAAGACAAGTTTGAAATGTTAAATATGTTGAAGTGCATCTGGTTTTTAATCCTGATATATTATTGATTGATGCTCATAGAGTATGAGATCATATAGAATCAAAAATTGCTCAAATTGATAAAGAACATGAATGGAAAATAATGATTCATTTGGATCCATATGATGATAGTAATGTTTAAAAAATATGAAAAAATTAATTAGAGATAATATCCCAGATATTATTAAAAATAAATGAGAAAAATGTGAATTTTATATTGCTGATGATATCGAATATTCTATTGAACTTTTAAAAAAGTTAATAGAAGAATCTATTGAAGTTAAAGAATCTAGAAATAAAAAAGAATTAATAGAAGAACTAGCAGATGTAGTAGAAGTAATTCACTCTATTTGTGATTATAAGTCTATATCTATTGATGATATAGAAAAGGCTAGAATAAAAAAGAAAAAAGAAAAATGATGATTTTCAAAAAAAATTATATTTAAGTATACTTAAATATAATTTTTTTTATTTATTTTTACTTTACAAATTAGTAAAAAAGATTAATATATTAGCACATAATAAAACTAAGTGCTATATTGATAAAAAATTAGTACTTATTATTAATTTATAATTTAATAATAAAAACTATGACTAAACACAATTTTGAAGCTGAAACTTGAAGAGTATTAGAGTTATTAACTCATAGTATTTATTCTAATAAAGAAATATTTTTAAGAGAATTAATATCAAATGCAGCAGATGCTATTGATAAAGCTAGAATTAAAAGTTTAACTGATTCTAGTTATTTAAAAGAGTGAGAAAAATTTGAAATAAAGATTGAGTCTGATAAAAAAGCTTGAACAATTACTATTAGTGATAATGGTATTTGAATGAGTGAAGAAAATATGATTAAAAATCTTGGTACTATTGCGAAATCTGGTACCAAAGAATTTATTGAAAAATTAAAAAAAGCTAAAGATGAAACTGAAAATAATTTAATTGGTCAATTTTGAGTAGGTTTTTACTCTGCATTTATGATTGCTGATAAAATAGAAGTAGAATCTAAAGAAAAAGGGAAAAAGGCTGCTAAATGGATTAGTGATTGAAAAACAGGTTATGAAACGGCTCCATCTGATAAAAAAGAAAGGTGAACTACTATTACTATTTATGTAAATAAAGAAAATAAGGAATTTTTAGAAGAATGGAAATTAAGAGAATTAGTTAAAAAATATTCAAATTATGTAGGAGTACCTATTATGATGAGAGAATATGATTCAAGAACTGAAGAAGAAAAGAAAAAAGAACCAAAAGAAATGCCTTTTGAACAAGTAAATGAAACAAAACCTATTTGGAAAAAATCAAAATCTGAAATTAAAAAAGAAGAATACAAAGCTTTTTATCAATCTCTTAGTAATGATTGGAATGAACCATTATTCACTTTACATTCAAATGTAGAATGAATGGTTTCATATAAGTCTATTCTTTTTTCTCCAAAAGAAGTAAATATGTACCAAAATTTATCTGATCCAAATATTGAGTATGGACCAAAGCTTTATGTTCAAAATGTTTTAATTTTAGAACATGCTAAAGAGTTAATGCCTATTTGGTTAAGATTTATTTCATGAGTTGTTGAAACTTCAGATCTTCCATTAAATATTTCTAGAGAAATGTTGCAAGATAATACTGCTTTAGATAAGATTAAAAAAGGTCTTACTAAAAAGGTAATATGAGAATTTAAAAAATCATTAAAAAATAGTAGAGAGGATTATAATAAGTTTTGGACTAATTATTGAAAAGTAATAAAAGAAGGAATTCATTATGAATTTGATTTAAAAGAAGAGATTGCGGAAATATCTTTATTTAAATGAATTAATGAATCTAAGTTTATTACTCTTGATGAATATTTAGAAAAAGCTCCAGGAAAAGAAGTAGAAGTTGAAAAAGATGGTAAAAAAGAAAAGGAAAAACAAAAAACTATTTATTATATTATTGCTAAATCTGAAGCAGAAGCTAATGCTAGCCCATATATTGCTCAATTTAAAGATAAAAATATAGATGTTTTAGTTTTAACTGATCCTATTGATTCATTTTTAGTGCAATGATTTAATGAATATAAATGATCTAAATTAGTTTCAATAACTACTAATGATATTGAATTAGAAGAAAAAACTGAAGAAGAAAGGAAAAAGCAAGAAGAAAAAGAAAAAGATTTTAAATGATTACTTGAATTAGTTAAATCAACTATCTGAGATGATAAAATAGAAAAAGTTTCACTTAAATCAAATTTATGAGATAGTTTGTGAGCACTTAAAACACCAGCTAATTGAATAGATCCTCAATTAGAGAAAATGATGAAAGCTATGGGACAAGAAGTACCAGTTCAAAAAAGAATATTAGAATTAAATTCTTCAAACCCATTAGTTGAACAAATGAAAAATGAATTTGAAAAAGATGTAAAATCTGAAAAATTAAAAGATTTAGTAGAATATGCTTATGATCAAGCTGTTTTACTTGAATGAGGTGAATTAAAAGATCCTGCAAAATTTATTAAACTTACAAATAAATTTGCTTGAGAATATATAAAATAATAAAAAAGCTTGAAAATAATTTTTCAAGCTTTTTTGTTTAAAATTATATATAATAATTGGTCAAGTAGAAAAAGTCTATTTTAGTTGATTAATGAGCCTTTACTTTTATAATATCTTTAACCCTTAAAATAAGGTTTTAAAATTTAAAAATTATATGTATGAAAAAACAAACTATAGTAGCTTCATCTTTATTAATGTCATTAATGGTTGGTACTGCATCAGCTGCAATGATGTGAGATGATATGGAAAAAAATATGAATAAAGCGAAAGCAGAAATAATGACTGTTACTACTGATGCTTGAGAAGAAGTTCAAATTCAAGTTATGGAAATGAAAAATGAAACTAAAAAGGTTTCATGAGGAATGGTAGAAGATATGAGTGAAAAAGCTAAAAAAATGGAAGAAAAAGGTGAATGAATGATGGGGGAAATGAAAGAAATGGGTGAAAAAGCTGAAAATAAAATGAAGGATATGGAAGAAAAAGGAGAATGAATGATGAAGGATATGGAAGAAAAAGGTGAAAAAATGATGGAAAAAACTAAAGAAAAATTAGAAAAAGCAAAAAAATATGCTGGTAAAAAAGCTGAAAAAGCTGATGAAGCAATGGAAAAATACATGAAAAAATTAGAAAATAAAAAAACTGAAGAAAAAATTGCTGAATATAAAAAATTAAATGAAAAAATTGATCAAGTAATGGCTAAATATATGAATGCTGATATTTCTGAAGAAAAAAAAGAATCTTATAGAAATTTATTTGAATATATTAGAGCTTTAAATGAAGAAAAAATTGCTGAATTAGAAGAAACAGAATAATAACTTTTTAAAAATTTAATACTAACTTAATATTATGAAAAAAATAATCGCACTTTTAGCTATGTCTATTTTATTAGCATCATGTGGTAATACTGAAACTATGGTTGAAGAAGAAACTGAAAACACTGTTATGGAAGAAACTCAAGCTCCTGCTGAAGAAGTTCTTACAGAAGATGAAATCAATACTGCTATTGAAGAATTATTTAATGATATAGCTGAATAATTTATAATAAAAAGGCTATTTAGCCTTTTTATTTTATTTAAATTATAAGTAATATGTTTAAAAATAAACCAAAAAGAATTTTAAATGCAGAAAAAAGAAGGAAAAAAAAGCATAAACATAATATGTTTTTATATATTTTAATGTTTGTTATAGTTTTATTTTTTACTTTTTCTAATAATATTGTTGTAGATGAGAAAACGGGAACTATAGCTATAGTTAAATCTGAAAAAATAATTAAGGAAGACTTTGAAGAAGTTTATACTTGAGCTGTATTTAAATGATTACCGTTTGATATTGATATAGATGTAAAAGATTTAACGTGAACAACAATAGAATTATATTTTTCTAATAATAGTGAATTTATTGAATATTGACCATATGAAAATGAAAACTTAAATAAGATAAGATATTGATTTATGTTATGAAGGGTTAGAAATAGAGATCATGTATTTTGGCTTTGAAAAAATTTAAGTTCATTAAATAATATCAATTTTAATTTAGAGAATGTTATAGAATGAGATTTATTATGATTTAAGGTAGCTAATTTAGAATGACCTACTTTATTTGTAAAACTTCATATAAAGTGAGGAAAGATAGTAAAATAAACTTAAATAATTATATTATTTAAGTTTATTTATATATATTATAAGAATTAATTATGAAAATATTGTCAATAGTTTTAATGTTCAGCTATGTTATATTATTGTCACCATGTTATCTGTCTAATGTTTGTTGATGAAATATGAATGGACTACCTATGGTGTTATATCCATTATCATTTATCTCTTTAGTTTTTTGATATTTATATTATGTGGTAACATATTTTATTGATAATTTAGATGAATATGATGAATTATTTTATAAAAGAACTATAATTTACATTATAATTTATATTACTTTATTGTGATTCCTCATATTTAATAAAGGTACAATAAATTCTTTATCAAATGATTTTTTCTCAATATTTATTTCTTGATTAGGGTTAATAAAAATTTTTATTATATTAATTTTTTTATTACCATTAATTATTATACAAAAAAATGTATATTCAAAAAAATATTCAATAAGAAAAGTATATTTTATTTTTTTTATTTTAACTGTAATTATCCCAATACTATTTTTTATATTGGAATTTAATTTTAATATAAAAATACTATAAATAAAAATCGCTATCTTAGATAGCGATTTTTATTTATAGTATGTCATTCATTACTATCAGCATAGTATATTTTTCATGTTTGAGTATCATGTAAATAAAACCAATGATTAGTATCTTTATAATTTAGAGTAGCATTTATTGTTTCAAAACTAGGATTTCAGATAGGAGTTTTAGGTAATCATGTCATTGTTCTAGTGTTATATTCAGATTTTTCATTAATATATTTAGTTATTACCATTTTACATTCATTTGCAGTTAATTTGTGAGGGTAACATACAGTAATATCTGCTCAAATCATCCATCAGTTATCTAATCTTTTTTTAAGTATTCATGCTACAGTAGATTTTTCAGATATATTTTTTTCTTCTTTTTCAACTATACTTGCTAGATTTATTATTTTTTGAATTTCTTGATTATTTAAATTTGATAATATTTTGTTATAAACTTTATTTTCAAAATTTTCTAATTGTTTTATTACTAATGCATTTATTTTAAAATTATTAGATATTACAGTATATGTATCAGGATATAAATATCACTCTAATGTGTTTAATCATTTTATAAATGGAAAAAATTTACTTAATTTTTCTATTTTATCTTCATTAGTAACATATTTTATATAATCATTTTTTTCTATTAATCATTTATTGTATAAGTAATTATCTATATCATAAATATTCCGTCATTCTAATATTGTTATATTTATTTCATTTTCTACAAGGGGAGTTTGTAAATCTATTAATAATTGGTCTATATTAGCATTCTTTGATATTTCAAAGTTTCATGCTATTAATTTAAAATCGGGATTATTATTTTTTATATAATATTTTAGATATGTATTGTTAATATTTAATTTTTCAGATAAATCATAGACAGTATCTCAAGATTTTATTTTTATAACTTTTGATTGTTCTATGATAGGTTTATTTGAAAAATCATAATATCATTTATATATATATCAAAATATTGAAATACTTATTATTATAATAATTAACAATACTTTGATAATTGGATTTTGTTTATGATTTATTTTTTTATTTTCAAAAATTTCAGGATTTTCTGTATTTATATTATTAGTATCTTTTAATTTTTCTTGAATTAGTAACCTTCTTCTATTTATTTTTTTTCTTTTAAAGTTATCAAACATTATTTTTTAAATATATTATTATAATATTTATATATTAATTTGTTATAAATATTAGTCAAAATAAAAAAATAAAAACTAGATTTTATCTAGTTTTTATTTTAATATACTACTTATATCAATTAATCCATCATCGGTTCATTTCTTTTTTTGTTCTTTTTCTCATTTATTATCTTCTTTGTTTTCATGTTTTTCCTCTTCATCTAGACTATTTGCTTCATTTAATAATTTTTTAGCTTCTAATTCTTCAGAAGAAACTTCTTTATCTTTATTTGTTTCTTTTTTATATTCTGCTTTTTCAGAATCACTTTTTTCTGTTTCAGAAGAATTAACTTCTTTTTTTGGAGTAGAAAGAATATTTGCAATATTTATTGTAGTTTTTTTTGTTTCCTTTTTTTCTTCTGCTTCTTTAGAATCATTTCTTTTTTTATTTTCTGATGAATTATCTTTTGTTTCAACATCTTTTTTTATTTCAATATTTTCAACTTTTAGATTTTCTTTTTTAAAATCATCAATTTTATCTGCTATAGTTTCTATTTTTTCTTCAACTTTTTCTTCTTTTATTTCAGTAGTTTTAGTTGTAGATTTAGGGTTATAGTCAGCATTATTAACTGCATTAAATTCTAATGTACTTTCAATAATTTTTTTATTAATTTCCATTAGTTTAGCTAATCTTTCTGCTTGATTTTCTAGTTGATTAGATACTTCAGTAAATTTATCAACGTTTATGTCTTCAGTTATTTTTTTTGCTAAGTTATTCATTTTTTCTTTTTAATATTTATTTTGTTTTTAATATATGTCTATAATTTACCATATATTTTTTTCTAATGCAAAAAATATAGATAGTTTTTATTAAAAAAGTCATTTTTCCCCTTGCTTTTTCTCTATATCTTCCTATAATCTTCCCAATTGCACTAGCTTCGATTGTGTTATTCTGATGAGCTAGGGCATTTTTAACGTTGTAAAAATGAGGTAATTTGATTGTGTAACTCCTCCTCATACAATTTCTATTATTATCTTTTCTTCAATGTAGGATTAGAATTTTAGAATATATTATTTTATTTGTAATTAATATTATATTGTATGGCAAAAAAAGCTTCAGATAAATGTATCGAAGTTGGTAGTCTATATGACATAAAAGGTCGTCATTTTTTTACTGATGATAGATCTGTTGTATGAATTCCAGAATTATTGGAAGTTCAATTGGACTCTTATAATGAATTTTTAACTAACTGAATTGATAAAGTTTTTAATGATTCATTTCCTATTTCTGATCACTCTGGTGAAAAAGTAGATATTTACTATAAATGATTTGCTTTAGAAGAACCTAAATATGATCCAGAAACTTGTATTAGAAAAAATCTTAACTATGAAGCTCCTTTAAAAGTGAGACTTGAAATGTTAAATAAAGAAACTGGTGAAATAAAAGAACAAGATGTTTATATGGGTGGTATTCCACTTATGACAGATATGGCTACTTTTATTGTTAACTGAATTGAAAGAGTTATTGTTAATCAAATTGTTAGATCAACAGGTATCTTTTTTACAATTGGTGAATCTGGTCCATCTTTAAAAGTAATACCTGGAAGAGGTTCTTGGTTTGAAATTGATATTGAAAAGAAAGGTATTATTAATGTTAAAATTGATAAAAAAAGAAAATTACCTATTTCAATAGTTCTTAGAGCTTTTGGAATGGAATCAAATGCTGAAATTTTAGATACTTTTGCTGAATTAGGTGATGATGTTATTGCTAATAATATTGCTCCTACATTAGAAAAAGATAAAACTACAACTAAATTAGAAGCTCAACATGCTTTATATAAATTACTTAGACCAGGTGATTTAGCTACTGATGAAAGAGTTGAAGAATTATTTCAAGTTACTTTCTTTGATGATAAAAGATTTGATTTAGGAGAAATTGCAAGATTAAAAATGCAATCTAAATTAGGTATCAAAACTAAATATGAAGATGAAAATGGTAAATTTTTATCTTTAGAAGATATAGTTACTGCTTTAAAATATTACTTAAATTTATATTACGGAGTTGAAGGTTATACTCCTGATGATATTGATCACTTAGAAAACAGAAGAGTTAGATCAGTATGAGAATTAGTAATAGATAAAATCAAGGTTGGTATTGCTAGAATGGAAAGAATTGCAAAAGATAGAATGACTATCGTTGAACTAGACGATGCAACTCCAGGTACATTTATTAATAGTAGACCAATAATTGCTATAATGAAAGAATTTTTCTGAAGTTCTCAATTATCACAATTTATGGATCAATCAAATCCACTTTCAGAATTAGGGCACAAGAGAAGAGTTTCTGCTCTATGACCTGGTTGACTTACTAGAGAAAGAGCTTCATTTGAAGTAAGGGATGTTCATCCAACTCAATATGGTAGAATATGTCCAATTGCTACTCCAGAAGGACCAAATATTTGACTAGTTTTACACTTTTCTACATATGCAAAAGTAGATAAACATGGTTTTTTATTAACTCCTTTTAGAACTGTTGAACATTACGTTAAAAATGACTGAAAAGCTGCCGTAAATAGAATAGCTTTATGAGATATAGTTTGAGATAATGGTAAAGTAATCGTTGAAGATAAAAAAATGATTACTGAGAAAGATGCTGAAGCTATAAAAAAAGGTATCAAGGCTGATAAAATTGAGGTTAGAGGTTTTTTAACTCCAAAATTTGATTATTTTGATGCACATCAAGAAAGAGTTTTAAATATTGCTGAAGCTGGTACTAAAGTTGATGAATTTGGTAACTTTACTGAAACAAGACTTTCTTCAAGAGCTGGTAATGTTCCAACTATTTCATATGTAAGAGAAATTACTCATATTGATGTTTCTCCAAAACAAACAATGTCGATAGAAACTTCACTTTTACCATTCTTAGAACATGATGATGCGACAAGAGCAGAAATGGGGTCAAACATGATGAGACAAGCAGTTCCTTTAGTAAGACCTGAAGCACCAGTTGTTGGTACAGGTATGGAAAGAATTGTTTGAGAATGATCAGGTTATGTTATTGTTGCTGAAGATGATGGTGAAATTATCTGAGTGGATGCAAAACATATTACTGTATTATATAAATCAGGTGAAAAGAAAATTTATGAGTTAACTACTTTTAAAAGATCAAATCATGATATGATTGTTCACCAAACTCCACTTGTAAGTCATGGACAAAAAATCAAAAAAGGTGATACTTTGTGTGATGGTCATGCTTGTGAAAATGGTGAATTAGCACTTTGAAGAAACTTAGTTGTTGCATATATGCCATGGCAAGGTTATAACTTTGAGGATGCGATTATTATTTCAAATAAAGTAGTAGAAGATGATTATTTTACTTCTATTCATATCAAAGAATATACAACTGATATTAGAGAAACTAAATTATGACCTGAACAAATTACTGATGATATTCCTAATGTTTCAGCTGCTAAATTAAAAGATTTAGATGCTGATTGAATAGTTAGAATTGGTTCATATGTTGAATGAGGTTCAATATTATGTTGAAAAATTACTCCAAAAGGTGAACAAGAGCTTTCTCCTGAAGAAAGATTACTTAGAGCTATATTTGGTGATAAATCAAAAGATGTTAAAGATTCTTCTTTAAGATTACCTTCTGGTCAAGGTGGTAAAGTACTTTCTGTTGAAATTTTAAAAAGAGAAAATGGTGATAATTTACCTACTTGAGTATTTGCACAAGTTAAAGTATTTGTTGCTGCTACAAGAAAATTAGAACTATGAGATAAAATGGCAGGTAGACATGGTAATAAATGAATTGTTTCAAGAATAGTACCTGTTGAAGATATGCCGTTTACAGAAGATGGTACTCCAGTTGATATTATATTAAATCCACTATGAGTAGTTTCGAGAATGAACATTGGGCAAGTATTAGAAGCTCATGTTGGTATGGCTGCTAAAAAACTAGGTATTACAGTTGCAACTCCAATATTAAATGGTATTTCTGTAGATCAAGTTAATGATTTAATGAAAAAAGCTTGAATGGATTCTGATGGTAAAGTTCAATTAATGGATGGTAATACTTGAGAACCATTTAAAGAAAGAACAATGGTTTGAGTTAAATTTATGCTTAAACTTCACCATTTAGTTGAAGAGAAAATTCATGCTAGATCTGTTTGACCATACTCTATGGTTACTCAACAACCTTTATGAGGTAAGGCTCAAAATTGAGGTCAAAGATTCTGAGAAATGGAGGTTTGGGCTCTTGAAGCATATGCTGCAAGTAATATTCTACAAGAAATGATTACAATCAAATCTGATGATGTTGCAGGTAGAACACAAGCTTATGAAGCTATTGTTAAAAATGCTCCAATTAAAAAACCAAATATTCCTGAATCATTTAACGTACTACTTAAAGAATTACAATCTATTTGATTAGATTTAGATCTATTAGATAAAGAAGAATTAAAAGAAAAAGAAGCTGAAGCAATGGAAAGATATGAAGAAATTATTAAAATTGAAAACAAAGTAGACGAAGAAAAAAATGATAAAAAAGAAGAAGAATAATATTTCTTCTTCTCTCAAAAATTTTAAACACTAATTAAAATCCTAATGACATTTGATACTCAATTAAATGATTTTTTAAATGATAAAGTTACTGACTTTGCTGAAATTTGAAAAGATATAGGGAAAAAAGATATTACTAAATGAAAAAATTTAGATAATCTAGCTTGAATATCTCTTTGAATTTCTTCACCAGAAAGAATAAGATCATTATCTCATGGTAAAGTACTTATCAGTGAAACAATAAACTATAGAACTCAAAGACCTGAAAGATGAGGACTATTTTGTGAACAAATCTTTGGTCCAAGAAAAAACTATGAATGTGCTTGTGGTAAATATAAAAGAATAAGATACAAAGGTATCGTTTGTGAAAGATGTTGAGTAGAAGTTACTAAAACATCTGTTAGAAGAGAAAGAATGGCTCATATTGATTTATATGCTCCAGTTGTGCATACTTGGTATTTAAAATCTGTACCAGGTAGAATAGGTTTATTACTTGATTTACCTGTTAAAAAATTAGAACAAGTTGTATATTTTGCTTCATATATTATTACTGATATAGATGAAGAAAAATTAAAAGAAGCCAATAAAGAGTTAGACGAAAAATACAAAGTTTCTAAAGCAGAATTACAAAAAGAAGTTCAAAGAGAAATCAATGAATTAACTCTTTTAAAAGAATCATGAGAATTAAAAGAGAAAAAATTCAAAATGGAAGAAGCTCTTATAATGAAAAAAATAGATGATTTAACTGCTGAGTTTGAAGAACTAAGAGAAGGTTTAAAATCTCTACACGTTTGAGCTATTATTTGAGAACTTGAATATAGAGTTCTTGATTCTAAATTTCCACATGTATTTAAATGAGGAACTTGAGCTGAACATTTAAAAACTTTACTTGAAAGAATAGATTTACTTGAATTTATTGAACAACAAGAAAAAGAATTAAGAGTTGCTACTCAAATCAAACAAAAGAAAATTTTACAAAAAATTAAGTTAGCTTCAAATCTACTTAAATCAGGTCAAAGACCAGAATGGTTTATTCTAGAAGCATTACCTATTATACCACCAGATCTAAGACCAATGATTCAGCTTGATGGTTGAAGATTTGCATCTTCTGATTTAAATGATTTATATAGAAGAGTTATTAATAGAAATAACAGACTTAAAAAATTAATTGAACTTGGAGCTCCTGAAGTAATTTTAAAAAATGAAAAAAGAATGCTACAAGAATCAGTTGATATGTTAATCACTGGTGAAACTAGAACTAATAGATCAGGTTTTGTTACAGCTAATAAGAAAAAATTAAAATCATTAACTGAAATACTTAAAGGTAAACAAGGTAGATTTAGACAAAACTTATTAGGTAAAAGGGTAGATTACTCTGCTAGATCTGTTATCGTCGTTGGTCCATCTTTAAAAATGGATGAATGTTGAGTTCCAAAAACAATGGCTTTAATTTTATTTAAACCATTTGTAATATCTAAATTAATAGAAGACGGTATTGTTTACAATATTAAACATGCTGAAAAATTTATTGAAAAAGGTACTAAAGAAGTTTGGGATGCTTTAGATGAAGTTATTGATGGTAAATATGTTCTTATGAACAGAGCACCTACTCTTCATAGACTTTCAATTCAAGCATTTAGACCAGTATTATGTGAAGGTAAAGCTATTCAATTACATCCACTTACTTGTCCTGCATTTAATGCGGATTTTGATGGGGATCAAATGGCAATACATTTACCTATTACAGATAAAGCTCAAGCTGAAGCTAGAGAATTAATGGTTACTTCTAAAAACTTACTTGCTCCTGCTTCTTGAGAACCAGTTGTTACTCCTTCTCAAGATATGATACTTGGTTCATACTATGTAACTGCTATTGATGAAAATGCTAAATGAGCATGAAAAATCTTTGCTGATATAAATGATGCTGAATTAGCATATGAGGCATGAGTATTATGAATTAAAGCTCCTATTAAAGTAAGAGTTAATGGTAAAATCGAAGAAACTTGTTATGGTAGACTTTTATTTAATGAAATCGTACCAGAAGGTTTAGGTTTTATTAATGAAACTTTAAAGAAAAAGGCTCTTTCAAATATTTTATCTAGATGTTTTGAAGAATTAGGTTCTGCTGTTACTGCACAATTTGTAAATGACATCATGAATTTCTGATTTAAATATTCTACTTTATCTGGTTTATCTATATCTATAGATGATATGGTTGTTCCTGATAATAAAAAAGCATTACTAGAAGAAGGTTCAGAAAAAGTTAAATATATTCAAAAGAAATGGTGGTCAGGTTTCTTAACTGAACAAGAAAAATACAACCAATCTATTAAAATATGGGCTGAAGTTAAAAAGACTATTGAGTGAGAAATGAAAGAATTATTCTTACCATCAAATCACGTATTCAACTTTATTGATTCTGGTGCGAGATGAAACTGGTGAAATATTACTCAATTATGTTGAATGAAAGGTCTAGTTGCCTCTACTTCAGGTGCAACGATAGAACTTCCTATTAAATCAACTCTTAAAGAATGATTTTCTACACTTGAATACTTTATTGCAACACATGGTTGAAGAAAAGGTAAATCAGATACTGCCCTTAAAACTGCACAATCTGGTTACTTAACAAGAAGACTTGTTGATTCATCTCAAAATATTATTATTAAGGAGGATGATTGTAAAACAGTTCATTATAAAACAATTGTTAGAAAAGATAATCTTTGAAGTTTTGATGATAGTTTTGAAGATAGTATTTTCTCTCATACTGTTGCAACAGATGTAAAAAATGCTAAATGAGAAGTCATTGTTGAAGCTTGAACTACTATTGAAACTAATGTTATGAAACTTTTTAAAGAACATGACATAAATGAAGTAAATATCAGATCAGTTCTTACTTGTGAAACTGAAGGTTGAGTTTGTAAAGCTTGTTATGGTTTAGATTTAGGTTTAAATAAAACAGTTGAAATTTGAGCTCCAGTTTGAGTAATTGCTGCACAATCAATTGGTGAACCAGGTACTCAGTTAACGATGAGAACTTTCCATTCAGGTTGAGTTGCGAAAGAAGGTTGAGATATGACTCAAGGTCTTGCTAGAGTTGAAGAACTACTAGAGGCTAGAGTTCCTAAAAATCCAGCTGAAATTTCAGATCAAGATTGAATTGTTGAAGTTGAATCTAAAGAAAATGAAAAGATTGTTAGAGTTATTTCTGAAGAATTAAAAGAAGAAGAATATTATTTTGAAGATTATTTTGATGTAGCTGTTAAAGTTGGTCAAACTATTAAGAAAAAACAAATACTTGCTAGATCTACTAAAGATAAACAAAAACTTGTTTCAACATTTGCTTGAGAAGTTAAAAAAATCGAAGATGGTGTGATTACTGTTGTTGATTTAGAAAATAGAGTATTTGAATATTCATTTGATATCGGTACTAATTTATTAGTAAAAGATGGTGATAGAGTTACTATTGGTCAAAAATTAACTCCTTGATCACTTGATGTACATAAATTAAAAGATGTTGCTGGAGTATTAGCTGCAGAACAATATATTGTTAATGATATTAAATCTATTTATGCATCTCAAGGTCAAACTGTTAATTCTAAGCATATTGAATTAATTATTAGACAAATGTTCTCTAGAGTAAGAGTTACTTCTAAATGAGATAGTGAATTCTTTCCAGGAGATATAGTTGATATAATTAAATTTAAAGCTTCTAATGATAGACTAATTAAAGAAGGTAAAAAACCAGGTATTGCTGAAAGATTATTAATGGGTATTACTAAAATTTCACTTCATACTGAATCATGGTTATCTGCTGCTTCATTCCAAGAAACTGTAAGAGTACTTGTTGAATGATCTGTATCAGGTAAAATTGATAAGTTTAAAGAAATGAAAGAAAATGTAATTATCGGTAGATTAATTCCTGCAGGTAAACAATACAGAAAAATAAATGGTCAAGAAATAGAAGCTGATGCTGATGAATATTTTGATCCAAGTGAAGAATGAGTAGATGTTTGAGAAAGACATTTACAAGAAATAACTGAAGAAATCGAACATGAAAGTGATTTCTAATTCATATTTCAAAAAAAACTGAAACTTTTAAGTTTCAGTTTTTTTGTTTTTTAGTTACAATTATATTAATTATTTAAATAATTTTATTAAATGAGAAAAATATTATTAGCATTACTTATATTTATTATTCATTTTTTATTTATAAATTATTCTTTTTGATTAGATACGAATAAATGATGTTTTTGACCTGTACATAGACCATTTGATAGAATTATTTTGTTTGATAAATTTAATTGAGTAAATTCTCCAAGAATAAAAGACTATAATTTAGATAATGAAAAAATAGAAAAATTAGATAATATTTTATCTAAGATTTCTGATGATAGAAAACCTATTTTTTTAACTAATATTGAAAAAATATTTAAGGAAAAAGTAAATTCATATTCAGAAAATATAAAAGGATACACAAAATGATGAAAAAAATATTATACTGATATAGAAATTTGAAAAATAAAATTACTATATTCATTAAATTTTTATTTTTCAAATCAATATAATAAATACGATAAATTAAAGGAAACTAAAGTAATTAATGATAGTGTAATATTAGATAATTGAGTTAAATTAGATATAAAGAAAATCTCTAATACATTTATGCCAGAGTTAAATTGTATTCAAATTTATGAATGATATAATAATATTTTTGAAAGTAATGATTATAATAAAGAATTAAGTTTTGAAATAAAATTGGTTAATGATAATATTTTTTACATTTCATATAAAAAAATATGAAATATAAAATCAAATAAAATTTTATTAAAAATTTATCATATATGAGTATGAAGATTAACTTTACAGCAACCTTTTTATACTAATATAGTTAATAGTAATGATATTAATAATATTATTAATAATATTATTATAGAATATGCAAGTAAATTGAAATTTTAAGTTTCAATTTACTTGCTTTTTAAGTAATATTAAAGTGTTTATTTTTTAAAAATCTTTTTATGAAAAAAATATTTATTATATGATTTATTTTTAGTACATTATTTTTTTTGTCTTCATGTTGAAATGAAATAAAAGATAATGAAATAATTAATTCCTGATCTATAAGTAAAAATAATATTGATAAAAAAGTAAAAATATCAATTAAGGCAAATTTATTATATTCACCAGATGGGAAAGAATATTCATTTATTACTGATAAATGAATAGTAAAATGATGAATTTTAATAAGTACTTGAACTACAGATTCTTTTAAATATTGACCTGTTAAATGATTTACATTTGATAAGTTGAAAAAAAATTGAAAACTTGTTGTTATACAAGATTGAATTGAAAGTAATGATTATATTAATAATTCGATACCAGGTTTATATTATTCATCAAAATGAGATTTGATGTTTGTAGCCTATAAAAAAGAATATTGAGATGAAGTTTTTACAAAAAATTTAGTTGAGGATAATAAATATTTTGATATAGTTGATGATACATTTAAAATATGAAAAGATGGTTCTTATATGTATATTGCCAATAAAAGAAATGGTAAATATGTTTTAGTTAAAGATTGAAAAGAGAGCAAAGAATATATTTGAATATCAGATTATTTTTATTGATTAAATTGAAAAGATTATTTTTTTATTGCTAATGATTGATGAAAAAATTTTTTAGTTAAAAATTGAATAAAGGTTAATATTAATGATAAATATTGAGATATAATATATTACTTTGAAAATAATTATTGAAAATGAGAGTCATTTTTAGCTTTTAGTAAAGATGAAGAAGAGTATGTTTTAGTTAATAATTGAAAGGAAATAAAGAGATTTAATTATGATTATATTTATAATTTTAAATTTATTGATAATGGTTCATATATTTTTTTAGCTAAGAATTTTTCAGACGAAAAATCTTTTTTAGTATATAATTGAAAAAAAAATAAAGAATATGATTATATAGTTGAAGATAGTTTTAAATATTTTCCTCAATTTAATAGTTATGTATTTATTTGATTATTAAATTGAAAATATGTGTTAGTGAAAGATTGAATAGAATTAGCTTATTATGATGACATATTAAATGATAGTTTTAAATATACTGATGATTGAAAAACTTATTATTATATTGCAAGTAATAATAATAAATATTTTCTTATAAAGAATTGAGTAGAATTATGATTATATGATTCTATAATAGAATTATATGATAATTCTAATAAGACAGGTTTTTCCTCAATAAAATTTAAATATAATAATTATTTTTTTGTTTGAGAAAAGGATAATAATTATTTTTTAGTTAAAAATTGAAAAGAAATTTTTTCATCTAATAAGTGAATTGGTTTATTAGAGTTTTCTCCAAATTGAATAGATTATATTTTTTCAGTATGAGATTGGCTATTTTGACATCAATTAATGAAATGAAATTTAAAAAATAATTTAATTAAAGAAGTTGAATTAAGAATTAAAACTAATTTTATTAATATAAAAAAAATTGATAATTCTATAGATAAGAAAACTGATAATAATATTATTTCTTATTTTGATAACTATAATGAATTTATAAAATATAATAATTGAAGTGATTTTCATTGATGGCATAAAGCAGCTGAAGAAGATGAATTAAATAATATAAGGGTTTTTAAAAAAGTGTTAAATTTTAAATTAGTAAATTATAGTATAGAATGATTTGATAATGTTAATACTTATGTATTTAATTATATTAATGATGATTGAAAAAAGTATATAGTTACTTTTTATTGAGATTTTTCTTCATGAGAAGATGAAATAGAATGAAATATTAAATTTAAACATATATTAAATTCTAAATTAAAATATGTTCATTTCGATAATAGTGATGGTAAAAGTATTTTTGATAAAATATTTATTTCAAAATATTCAAAGTTATATACTTTTGATAAAAAAGATAAAAATATTAAAAATAATAATTCAATTATTAATAAAAATTTAAAAAATGTTTGGATTGATTATAAGAATTATGATTTATGAATTAAGTTTAGTTATCCAAAATTGAATTTTATTAATTGAAAATACTATGATTTAAAAGTATCTACTGATAAAAATATAATAAGATTATATAGTAATAAAAGTGAATATTGAAAAATAACATTTTATATTGATGATGTGTTAGATTGAAATATAAATGATATAATTACTAAATATTTTTGAAATGAGTGTATTTCTGATTGAATGAAACTTAATAATAATTGATATTATGATATAAATATTTCTTGAAATCCTAAATCACCATGATATTGAGAATGACCTATATGTATGATAAATTGGAAATATAAATTTTATTATGACAAATCTAGTAAAAAAACTTTATATTGATTTATTTGACAGGAACCTCAAGTAAAAACTTGAAGTTTAGATACTGAAGTATATAGTACGGATTTAAAAATAATTGATAGTTTTAAATTTATAAATAGATATAATTAATTGTATTTATTGTTAATTAATAATTAATTATAAGAAAAAGCAAGTAAATTGAAATTTTAAGTTTCAATTTACTTGCTTTTTAAGTAATATTAAGGTGTTTATTTTTTAAAAATCTTTTTATGAAAAAAATATTAATTATATTATTAACTTTGAGTACATTATTTTTATCAAGTTGTATTAAAATGGATTCAACTTTAATAGTGAATAATGATTTAAGTATGGATTGAATTACTACTTTCGATTATACTCAATTAAATGCTTCAACATCATGATTTTCTAGTTTTTGAACTTGAACTGAAACAGAATCTACTAATACAAAAAAACCATGTGATAATTTATCTTGAACATGATGATTATCTGCATGAGATTTTAAGGAAATTAGTTGTATTAATGTAGATGAAAATATAGCTAAAGTTATATGAAAATGACAATCAATTCAAGATTTTGTTAAGGTAAAAAATTGAAATTATATTTTAGATCTTAAACCAATAGTTGAATCTAATAGTGATGATGATTGAAAAACTGAGGAAGAAAAAATTCAATCTATTAATTCAATGAGAACTATGTGATTTCAAATGAATTATATAATTAAGCTTCCAACTGAAATAATTGAGTCAAATGTTTGAAGAATTAATTGAGATGAATTATCATTTGATATTTATGAATTTACAAATGTAAAAAATCCATATGTAATATTTAAAAGTAATTGAAATATTGATAAAAATATAATTAATGATTCTAATGTTCAACTAGATACAAAACAAGTATTATTTAAAAAATTAATTTTATCTAAGAGGGAATTAGAAAAAACTTATAAGTGAAGAAAAGATATTGCTAAATTTGATAATTTAATACCAAAAGTAGATGATAATAAACTTATAGATTTAAATGATAAAATTTCAAATATTGATAAATCAAATAGATTATATAAAAAATATGAGAATTTTCTTAATTATTTAGATGCAAAAATTTGATTAGAAATATATAATAGATGATTAAATAAATAAAAAAACGAACTATATAGTTCGTTTTTTTATTTATTATAAATCATTTAACATTTCAAGAACATCATCAGCGTCTTCTTTTGCATCTTTAGCTTCGGCAGCTTTGATTTTTTTCTTAGAGTCTTTCATTTGAAATTCTTGCCATTCTATTAGATGTTTTTCATTTAGATTTTTAATTTCTTCTTGGTATTTTTCTTCTAATTTTTCTAATTTTTTCTTTTCAGTATCTAGAATATTATATAATCTATCAACTTGTTCATCTGTCATTGAAGGCATAATATCAAACCAATATTGTCTTTCATCATCATCCATTGATTCAGTAGCAAGTATTAAATCTACTAATTCTTTATATTCTGCTAATGTTTCATCAGCTACTATAAAAGTTTTTCAGTTTTGTTTTAGTTCAGCCATATTTTTTTATTAAATTATTAAGCTATTTGTATTTCATTATCATTATAACAAAGAATTTTAAATTTTGCAAATATAAAATAAGAGATATAATAATTTTATTAAAAATTGTTATAATACTTTATTAAATTTCTTTTTATTTATGTTATTAATGAATTTGTGAATTTTCACTTTATCTATAATTTTACTTTGGTGACTTTTTATTGTTGCTAAAATACATGCATTTAAATTTAAAAATTTTTCTGATCATATAAAAAAAGTTACAAGTGTTTTATTATTTTTTTTAATTATTCTTACTATTCTTTGATATTGAATAATTATTTTTTCAAGTTCTACATCTACAAGTATACAAAATTATTCTTGAAGTGATGTTAATCAAATTAATTATTAATTTAAAAATATGACTATATTTACAAAAATAATAAATAGAGAAATACCAGCTGATATTATTTATGAGCAAGAGAATATCATTGTTATTAAAGATATTAATCCTCAGGCAAAAACTCATTTATTAATAATACCTAAAAAGGAAATACCAACTATAAATGATTTAAATGAAGAAGATAGAAGCTTATTAGCAGATATGTTTTTTGTAGCTAAAAAAGTAGCTAAAGATTTATGAATTGATGAGTGATATAAGTTAAATTTTAATGTTTGAAAAAAATGATGACAAGAAGTTATGCACATACATTTACATCTATTATCTAATATATAAAAATGAATAAAAATAAATTAATTTTTGCTATAATTTGAGCTGTTTTATTAGGTTTAATGTTGCTTATGGTTACTTCTTTAAATAAAGGAGAAGCAGATAAAAAGAAAATTTCTGGACCATCTGATTTTACTATATGGATGGTATGAGATAATTTAGCATGAGCACAAAATATTATAAATAATTTTAAAGCAGTAAATAGAGAATATTCTAAGAAAAATATTAAAATTGAAAGTTTTCCTAGCTATGAAGATTATTCTTTATCTTTAATATCTGCTATTGCTTCATGAAAAGCACCAGACATTTTTGTTCTTAATAATAATGAAAAAGAATCAGTTTTCATTAATCAAACAATATGAGTAGACCCTAATTTAATTAATCCAAATGATTTTAGAAAAAAATATAAATGAGTATTTGCTGATGATTTAATTTTAACTACCTGAGAATGAGAAGAAAAACAGGAATTTCTTAAGTGAATTCCAGTTTGATATGAGTCATTATGAATATTTTATAATAGAAGATATATAAAAGCTTCAGAATTAGGATCTTTATCTGCATTAAATAATGTAGTTGCTAAATTAAAAGATAAGAAACCAAATCTTATTCCAATTTGAATATGAAATTGATCTACAGTTATTAATGCTGAAGATATTGCTACCCAATTTTTTATGTTGGAGGATGGTGTTTCAAGTTTGTCTGATGTTTCATGAAATAAATTAAAACAATCATTAGCTACTTATTTTTTATTTTGAGATATTAATGGTTATAATGGTTATGATTCAAGATTTGCTGAGCTTAGTAAATTTTGACAAAATTCAGTTGATTTATTTTCAAAATGAGAAACTTTTATGGTTGTAGGTTATCCTAGATTATTAAAAGTAATTGAAAAGAAGTGATTTAGTAAAAACTTTTTACAGGCAGTTCCTTTTCCTCATTATTTTTCTTGAAATGGTAAAACTTTAGTTAATTATGATTATTTTGTAATAAATAAAGATACTAAAAATTTTGATTTAGCTAATGCATTTTTATTATATCTTTCTTGAGATATTGGAGCTCAAGATTATTTAAAAGAATTCCCATATTATTTACCTGCTTTATTATCATTAGAATCCGATAAATTAGAAGATAAAGTAAGTGATAAATATAATGTTATTTTATGAGATTTTTTCAATTCAGATTATGAATTATCTAGTTTTGATAAATGAATTAAAAGTCTTTATGATAAAAATATAATTAGTATTTTAGATAATTCTTCAAACTATTTAAGTACTTTTATAAAATTTCAATCAGAAATTCTGTGTAAAACAAAAAAAGTAACAACTTTACAAAATCTTTCAAAAAATTGTGAATAATTACTGTTATATACATATTCCATTTTGTACTAGTAAATGTAAATATTGTAGATTTGCTTCATTTTGAACACTTGAAAAATTGAAAGTAAATTTATATGTTGAAAATTTAATAAAAGAAATACAAAAAAACAAGGCAGGCTTTAAAAAATTAAAGTCTGTTTATTTTGGTTGATGAACACCTAGTGTTTTGAGTATTAAACAATTAGAATTAATTTTAAATACTTTAGAAGTTAAATATTGATTTAATGAAAATATAGAAATAAGTATAGAAGCGACTCCTAATACTATTTTAATAGAGAATATAATATGATGGAAAAAGATATGAATAAATAGAATAAGTATGTGACTTCAAACTTTAAATAATGATAGTCTGATTGAAATTTGAAGAGGAAATAAATGAGATATATTGTTAGCCTTAGATAATATAAAAAAGGTATGATTTAATAATGTATCAGTTGATTTTATTATATGATTACCATATGTAAAAAAATGAGAAATATCTAATAATATTGATTTTTTATTAGAAAAATATGATTTTATAAAACATATTTCTGTTTATATGTTAGAGGAATATTATGAAGTACCTGATGATATTGGTTCAAAATTCGAAAATATAGTATATCCAAATAATTGGAATAAATTATGACTAAAAGAAGATGATTATTTGCTTGAATATATAGATATTAAAAATAAATTATCATATTATTGATTTGATAGGTATGAAATTTCAAATTTTTCAAAAAAATGATATGAATGTAAACATAATAAGTCTTATTGGAATCACTCTAATGTATTAGCTTTTTGATTATGAGCTCATGGTTTTCTTGATAATGTTAGATATAGTAATAGTGAGAATTTTTTAGAGTATTATTCTTGAAAAAATATTATTTTAGAAAAATTAAATAATGATGATATTTTTATTGAAAAACTTATGTTTGAATTAAGAACATCATGATTAATTAATAAATCAATTGAAAAATTAAATAAGTTAAAGCTAGATGAATTTATTAAAATGTGATATTTAGAAAAAAAATCTAATAAAATTATTTTATTAGATAAATGAATATTAGTTATGGATCATATATTATCTGAAATTATTTAAATAAAAAGACTATTAATTATAATAGTCTTTTTTATTTTATTTTTCTTTAGATAAAGATTCTTTAAAGTGATCAAATAAGTGATTAATTAAATCATCTAATTTTTTATAATCTTCTCTTTCAAATCTATATGCTTTACCATCAAGATTTGCTTGAATTTTACCATCAAATAAACCTTTTTTATTTTTTTCAGTAGTTATTTCGATAGTTCCTTCAGCATCTTCTTTATCAAATTTATTTAAATAGTGATCTAATTTATTGCTTAAATTTTCTCAAACTAGTCTTTCAACTACTTCTTTAGAGTCAGTTAATTCGTTACCAATGTGTATTTTTATTTGTAATTCCATATTTTATAAAATTATTAAATTAAAGATTAGAAAGGTTTTGGATTTTTATCCAACTACTTTCTACTGAGAGTATTTTATCATATTGTTTTTTAAAATCAAGAAAAATACAAATATTTATTGAAAAATACTTATATTTAGATATATTTAGTGATATATTAAATTATAAATGAGAAAAGAGTAAATGACTAAATATATAAAAACAATATGACTTGAAATACATGTCAGAGTAAAATCAAAAACTAAGATGTTTTGTTCGTGTAAAAATGCTGTTGCATTAGCTGAAGAACCAAATGAAAATGTTTGTTCTGTATGTATGTGATTTCCTGGTATGTTACCATCTTTAAATAAGGAAGTTGTGAGACTTTGACTTATTTGAGGTATGATGATGTGATGTGAAGTAAATAAGGTTTCTAGATTTGATAGAAAAACTTATTTCTATCCTGATAATCCAAATGCATATCAAATAACACAATTATATGATCCAATAGTATGAAAATGAAGTGTAAAAGTAATTGTAAACGATGAAGTTAGAGAATTTGCTATTCATCATATGCATTTAGAAAATGATGCTTGAAAACTTATTCATGCAGGAGGGAAGACACTTTGTGATTATAATAGAGCTTGAGCTCCTTTAATGGAAATAGTTACTGATCCTGTTTTTCATGATAAAGAAGAAGTTATGGAATTCTTAAAAGAATTACAAAAGCTTATGAGAGCAGCAGGAGTATCTGATGCAGATATGGAAAAATGACAAATGAGATGTGATGTTAATATTTCTTTAGCTCCTGAAGGATCTACTGAACTTTGAAATAGAACAGAAACAAAAAATGTTAATAGTTTTTCTGCTATTTGAAGAGTTATAGATCACGAATCAAAAAGACAAGCTAAAATATTAGATGCTTGAGGAGAAGTTGATCAAGAAACAAGATGATGGGATGATGCTACTGGTACTTCTAGAACTCAAAGAAGTAAAGAAGATGCTATGGATTATAGATATTTCCCAGAACCAGACTTATTACCAGTAGAGTTAGATGATGAATTTATTGAAGAAGCAAGAGCTACTTTACCAGAATTGCCAATTGAAAAGAGATTAAGATATTTAGAAGAATACAAATTAGGTAAGGATGATGCTAGAATTTTAACAGTTACTAGAGATTTATCAGAATATTTTGATGAATTAGTTAAATTAACAAATGATCCTAAAAAATCATGTAGTTATATGACTACAATATTATTAGCTCTTATAAAAGAATCAGAAGAAATTAACTCTGTTGATGAGCTTAAATTTGATATTAAAGAATTAGCTAAGGTTATTGAACTAGTAAATAAAGATGAATTATCTTCAACTAATTCAAAACAAGTTATAGAGGAATTATTTAATAATGGATGAGAAGCTGACGTTATAGTAGATGAGAATAATTTAAGACAAAAAAATGATATGTGAGCTTTGGAAGCATTAGTTGATGAAGTAATTGCTAATAATACTAAACAAGTAGAAGATTATAAATGATGAAATACAAATATATTTGGTTTCTTTGTAGGTCAATGTATGAAAGCATCAAAATGACAAGGTAATCCAAAGATTTTCAATGAATTATTAAAGAAAAAATTAGGTTAATGTTTATAAAAAACTAGATTTGTAATTAAATCTAGTTTTTTATTTGTCGATTTTTTTGCGTAGATAAATTATTTATGATAATATTATATCAGTAATTAATTTGTTATAACTTACAAATACCATGATTTTATCAAATATAAAGGAATTTTTAGGAAGAAATAAAAAAATATTATATTATATTTCTTTATTTTTTATTGTTTCATTTTTTACTTCAGATGTAACTTTTGCTAAAGATGCAGTTACATGAACAGATGTAGTTACTACGGTTACTACAAAAGATACATTAGCTCAATCTATTGCAAAATGAGCTAATGAATTTTTAAGTGTAGTAAGTTTATTTACATGAATTATTACTTATCTAGCTACTATGTTTTTATCACCTGAATGGGTTAATGGTAGTTTATTTTGAATGAGTGAAAAGTTTAAAACAATATGGATAATGGTTTCAAATATAGTATATTTTGTATTTGCATTTATTTTAATATGGATAGCATTTATGAATATTATTTGAAAAAATGCTGATCAGTATCAGCTCAAACAAGCACTTCCAAAATTTATAGTTTGAGTTTTGATTGTTCCTTTTTCATGGTTTTTAGTACAATTTATTTTATCTATTTCTGCTATACTTACTGTTTCAGCTTTAACTTTACCATATGATTCTTTTCCTCAATATAAAAATGCATTAGATAGAATAGAAATACCTACTAATTGTAATATTGCATTAGGTAAAAAGCCTAAAAATTGAGAGTTTTTTGATTGTTGATGAAAGGATGCGGCCACTATACCTTTATCTAAAATTATGAATAATTGAGATTCTAGTACGTCAATATATTGAATATTAGCTATGTATACTTTTTGAGTAACAGGAATGTCAGATGTAGATTCTATTAAATTTGATGAAAGTAGTGATTTAAGAAATTTATGAGATATTGCAATGAAATTAATATTTGATGTTTTATTTATTGCTATTTATTTTATATTAATTGTAGCTTTATGATTAGTATTGATGATAAGATGAATATATATATGGATTTATATAATGCTTTCTCCTATTTTTTGATTAATGTATTTTTTTGATAAAAAGGATTGATGAGATTGATTTTTTGCAAAATTTAATTTAAAAGAATTTATTGCTTTGGCTATGGTTCCAGTTTATACTATGCTTGCTTTAAGTTTTTGAATGCTATTTCTTTATGTTGTTTGAACTTGATTAACACTAAAAAGTGATAATAATATTAATTCGTTTCAAATTGTATCATTTAAGGATGATTGAATAGATAAAAGTAGTATTATTATTTGAAATGATTATCAAATTGCTCTTACTATAAGTTGAATATTATGAACTAATTCTGAAAAAATTAATAAGTTAATAGGAGAATGAAAAAATAATGTATTATGATTTATTTGAATATTAATATTAAAACTTTTTGGTATAGTAATATTATGGTGAACAGTAATGGCTGCTATGAGAACTTCAGAAATTACAAAAACTATTGTTGAACCACTACATCAATTTGGTACTAAGGTATGAGGTATTGTTACTTCAGCACCATGAAATATCCCTATTTTTGGCGGACAAAGTATGAATAGTGCTAGTAATATAGCTTGACAAATTCAATGATGAATTTCATCTAATCAAAGTAAAAAAGCATCAGAATTTCTTAATAAACATCCATTCTTACCTTGATCTAATTGAGCAGCTCAAATATCTGAATTAACTCAAATTAAAAATAAAATGATGGGTAGTAAAGGTGATTGAAGATTACAAATACAATCACTAGAACAATGACTTATAAAAGCTGGTAGTGCTAATAGTGCAAGAGAATTAGAAGCATCAAGAGCTTTATTATTAGAGGCATTAAATAATTTAGGTTTAAATAAAGATAATAAATTTAATATTAAAAATTTAGAAGATGTAACTATTTATAATGATGCAATTAGTAAAGTTGATAAAGAAGCAAAAGCCAAATATCATTTAGATTTTATTCCAGGTAAAAATTGAGCAATTGAATCTAAAGATATTGATGCATTTATAAAAAAATGAAAAGTCTCTGATTATGACTCTTCAACTAATAATGATAATAATATATCTTCACAAGTAGTTAATAATAATTATGTATTTGATTTACCATGAATTTGAAAAATTAATTGAAAAATTGAAAAAGATTGAAGTCAAGTTGTATGATTTAATGATACAGATTATAAAGATTTAGCGAGATATATTAATACTAATATTAAAACAAGAGATGATTTTAATGCTTTTCTTAATACTTTAAATGTAAAAGATGATAAAATAGATGATATTATGGATGCTATATGAAAATACTTTAAGGAATGAAAAATGGATCTTAGTCAAAATTCATGAAATGGGGATGATCTTAAAAAATTATTTATATCATAAAAAAAGAGCATTCGCTCTTTTTTTATTTACCAAAATTTTCTAAAAAATCATTTACTTCCATTATTATAACATCCTCATATTTAGTCTTTTTGATCTTTAGTTTATTAATATTATCTACTAATAAATATTTTTTTCATTCTTTTTTGATTTTATTTAATTTATTCACTTCCTTTTTTATTTCTTCTTTTGTTTCTTGTTTTGAAATATGAATAAATATTTTTTCATCTTTTCTTTTTCAATAAAAACTAAATTCAAATTTTCAGTTTAAACCTGAATAAATATTGAAATTGTTATATTCTAATATGTTATATATTAAGTTTTCTATTAATATATCTTTTTTTAGTTTAAAAATAACTAAGCTATTTCTTATTCAGTTATCAGTAAAATAGTATTTAGCTTTAGATGATATTTCTTTTTTGTTTTTAATATCATACTTATAACATCTTTTGATTATTTTTGATTGTAATGAAAAATCTACATAATCAATAGTTGTTTTTAGAGATATTTTATTAATATTATCTAATTTTTTATGTAGATCTCTTAATGATATAAAAGTATTATTTTTAGCTAAATACGTTATAGTAAAATTGTATAAATCTATACTTTTTACAGAAAAAGTTTTAAATATACTATATAGATTTATATCACTTACTGTTAATTTAAGTATATTTTCCTTTAAATCATTATTATTTATATCCTGAATATTTATTAGTGATCAATATTTTAATTTACTATTAATATTATCTTTTGTTATGTTTAGTGCTGATAGGATTTCTATTTCTTTTATTCATGATATTCTTATATCATTTCATAATAATATTACTTTATATTTCTGTTTATATAAATAAGAGATAAATTCTTTTATTCAATTTATTTTGGATATATTTTGTAAAAATATTATTTTAGGTATTTTGTATAATTGAACATAGTCATTTAATGATTTTAATAAGTCTAAGTTTGAATTTATTTTATTTTCTATATCATCAGATTTATTGAAATAGTAATAACTATTAGTTATTCATGTTTTATGAATTAATTCTTTTATGAAATTAATTTTTCATATGTTTTTCATTCAGCTCACTATTACTAGGTTTTCTTTATTTAGTATTTTTGTAATTTTGATTATATATTTGCTATTTATTTCTTTAAAACTCTGGTTGCTTAGATTAAAGAAGTTATTTCTAGTAGTTGTGCTCATATTTATTATTATGTAATAATCTAGTTATATAAAATGATAATTTTTTATTTAATTTAAATATAAAATAATTAAAATTAATAAAAAGTCAATTAATATATAAAAACTAAAAATATATATTTATTTTTTATTTTTTTTGGTTATAATACAGAAAAGATACTAAATAATTTAAAATAATGATTAAAGAAATTGAAAAGATATTAATTAAATCAATAGATGAAAAATTTGATTTACAATTAAATGAATTAAAAATAGGAGTTTCTCCAAAAAATATGTATTGAGATTATTCTTTTAATGGAGGAATGCTAGCTAGAGATTTAAAGAAAAATCCAGTATTAATAATTGAAGAGTTAAAAGAATTTCTTGAAAAACAAGAAAATTGATTAATAGAATGATTAGATGTAGTTTGAGCATATTTAAATATAAAGGTAAATAATAATATTTAT
>Ga0256843_1000313_pt1 | contig 42265 bp, 41 predicted proteins | sample AlvinellametaG_FD_191572 | JGI IMG/M metagenome (GOLD analysis project Ga0256843, IMG submission 191572) | Pompeii worm associated microbial communities from hydrothermal vent at the East Pacific Rise, Pacific Ocean - Alvinella | ecosystem: Host-associated > Annelida > Integument > Unclassified ...
TGCCGGTAACTTGCTTCTGATACGGATTAATTTGTATATGGGCATCTAAATGTAGCATATCGTATTTTTTAGACTCTTGCGCATACATAGCCGATGCCCATATACATATAATAATAAGATATTTTTTAAGCTTCATACCGGATACTTTATAGTTTTCGAATATAATAAAATTTATTTGTAAGCTTCATTTTATTTTTCTTGTCATATGCTTAAACATTTAATTTAGTTTTGCTCATACTTTAAAATTCACGTATCTTTGTTTTTCATTCCAAAAATGTAAGGAACATGCGGATAGCTTTATACGGATTTATGGGAGCAGGTAAATCGTCTTTGGGACAAGCTTTGGCACGACGATTGAATTATCGTTTTGTAGATTTAGATGCAGAAATTGTCAAATATACAGGTAAAAGCATCTATAAAATTTTTAATGAAGAAGGGGAGATAGCTTTTAGAAAACTGGAGCATCAGGTTTTAAAAGAATTGATAAAGCGCGATGAAGAAAATCTGATATTATCATTGGGAGGCGGTGCCATTTTACAGCCGAATAATCGTAAGTTGCTGGAGCTGAAAGATTTTTTAAAAATATATATCGACGTTTCCGTTCCCGAACTGATCCGGCGCTTAAAAGATGAAAAAAATGAACGTCCGCTATTGGCACACATCGATAACGAGTTCTTTTCCGGATTTATCGAAGCTTTACACAATAGTAGAAAAGATGTTTACGAACAACATGCCGACATGAAATTACGAATAGACAAAGAAGATTTTGAGACGGCTTTAAACAGATTAAGTTTGTTACTCAATGTTAATTAAACTGCATTTTAATAATTGTTTATGAAAAAAATATTACTCTTAATTTTAACTTTTTTCTTATCATTAGTCAATTGCAAATCACACAAAAAAACCGTAAGTGAAAGCAGTAGTGTAAAAGAAAAATTTGAACAGGTTTATCAAAAATATAAAGGAGTAAAATACCGCTACGGTGGTACCACTTCAAAGGGATTTGATTGTTCAGGATACGTACAACGTGTTTATAAAGAAGCTTTTAATATAGATTTACCACGCACTACCAAGGCCATGATGAAAAGTGGTAAAAAAGTCTCAAAAAATGACTTACAACCCGGTGATTTGGTGTTTTTTCATCCTACCCGAAAATATTATCATGTAGGTATCTATTTAGGAAATGGTATTTTTATGCACGCATCTACTTCCAAGGGAGTCATGAAATCAAAAATGGATTTGAATTATTGGAAAAAATCTTATGTAACCGCACGGCGGATATTATAATTAAATTTTAATTGATAAAAAAGAGGCTGTCTCAAAAGCCATTGTTTTAATAAAAAATTTGAAAATCAATAGATTATCACTTCATTCCTCATTACAATGACAGCAAAAATTAACTTTTGAGACAGCCTCTGATGAATGTATAAAAAATTATATTTTATTCATCTTCAAGTCCGGCCAAATATCTTTCGGCATCAAGTGCAGCTTTACTACCGCTTCCGGCAGCTGTAACGGCTTGTTGATAAGTAGGATCCATTACATCACCGGCGGCAAATACACCGGGCTTATTGGTTTTGGTAGTAACTCCTTGGGTGATGATATATCCTTTTTCGTCTAATTCTATTTGTCCGCCTAAAAAGTCGGTATTCGGTTTGTGGCCGATGGCAATAAACAATCCTTCCAAAGGAATTTCCTTTTTTTCTCCGGTTTTGTTGTTTACCACTCGAACACCTTCAACCACTTTGTCTCCTAAAACTTCTTCGACTTCGGTGTTCCACATGATTTCAATATTTTCAATACGTTTTACTCTGTCTTGCATGGCTTTGGAAGCTCGCATCTTATCCCGTCGGATAAACATATATACTTTTTTTGCCAAACCGGCCAAATAGCTGGCTTCTTCAGCAGCCACATCACCGCCACCTACAACAGCTACCGTTAAACCGCGATAGAAAAATCCATCACAAGTAGCACAAGCCGAAACTCCACCGCCACGCAAGCGTTGTTCACTTTCCAATCCTAAATACATAGCCGAAGCACCGGTAGCAATAATAACGGCATCAGCGGAAACTTCTTTATTGTTATCAATAGTTACTACGTGTTTTTCGCCGGGTTTATCGGCAAATTTTACCGAAGTGGCAATCCCAAAACGCACATCGGTACCGAAACGTTCCGCTTGTTTTTGCATGTTTTCCATCAATTTTGGCCCTTGCAAACCATTGGGAAAACCCGGATAATTTTCTACATCGGTAGTAGTGGTTAACTGTCCGCCCATTTCCATTCCTGTATAAATAACAGGCTTAAATCCGGCACGTGCCGCATAAATTCCGGCAGTGTATCCGGCCGGCCCCGAACCTAAAATCAATACTTGTATGTGTTCTCTGTTTTCTGACATAATCTTCAATTTTTTTGTTGCTGCAAAGATAATTATTTTTTTTGATTCTAAATAAATAATCAATCTGTTGATAGCTTTAAATAAATAAGAAAAAACGCTTAAACATTCAAATCAAAACCTCCGAAAAAAAAATGATTAAATACGGCAAATCCGGCAAATGTTAGGTTTCATTATATATTTTTAATTACATTTGTCCGTCTATGAAAATTTTACTATTAGGAGAATACAGCCGTTTACACAATTCGCTCAAAGAAGGATTGGAATCTTTGGGACACGACGTATTGCTGGTAGGAACCGGTGATAATTTTAAACAATATCCATCGGATATAGATGTATCTTCTCAATTGCGTAAAAATTTTTGGCTCAATAAATGGTGGTTAGCCGTATATTTTTTAACCGGATATAATCATTTTAAAAAAGATATTTACAAAAACATCATGAAATTGGTGCCTGAATTAAAAAATTTTGATGTGGTTCAATTGATCAATGAAGATCCTTTTGCCATTTATCCTGAAGATGAAATAGATTTTTTAACCCATATTTTTCGCCAAAATAAAAAAGTATATTTATCGGCTTGCGGCGAAGATTCTCACGTTATTCAGTATTATAACGATAAAAAAATGCGGTATTCCATTCTAACACCGTTTTTTGAAATGCCACATTTAAAAAGTGATTTCGATTTTTCGTATAAATATTTACGCGAACCTTATTTAAAACTTCATCATCTTGTGACAGAACGGATTCAAGCGCTCATTCCTTCTGATTTGGATTATGCCATTCCTTATCAAGGACATCCTAAAGCTGCCCCCATGATTCCTAATCCGGTTAATATTGACAAAATCAGATTTAAAGTTTTAAAAATAGATCAAAAAATCAACATTTTTTTCGGTATCAATCGCAATAGTTATTACAAAAAAGGTTCCCATATCGTTTTGGAAGTTCTGGAAAAAATTCAACATGAATACAGTGAACGTGTGCATATTGTTTTAGCCGAGAATCTTCCTTACAACGATTATATCAAATTTTATAACGATGCACATATTTTTATAGATCAATTATATTCGTTTGATCAGGGTTTTAACGCTTTAGAAGCCATGGCTGCCGGTAAATGTGTTGTTACGGGAGCAGAAAAAGAGTTTGTTGAATACTACCATTTAGACAAGGAAGTGGCTGTCAACGGACTACCCGATGCACACCGGCTTTATGAAACCATTGCGCAACTGATTGAAAATCCGGAACGCATTGTCGAAATAGGAAAAAATGCCCGCGAGTTTATCGAAAAAGAACACGACTACCAAAAAATAGCACAAAAATATTTAGATACTTGGCAAAAAACATATTAAAAAAAACCCGCTTAAAAAAGCGGGCTCTTGTAAAAAACTTCTTTTATTCAATAAAAATTAAGCTTGCTTAACATTTACTGCATTTAATCCTTTTTTACCTTCTTTTAATTCAAATTCAACTTTGTCACCTTCGCGGATTTCATCTACTAAACCGGTTACGTGAACAAAATACTCTTCGTTTGAATCATCGTCAATAATAAAACCGAATCCTTTGGTTTCATTAAAGAACTTAACTGTTCCTGTTTTCATTTAATGTAATTTAATTTATTAATACGACAAAGGTAAGATTTTTTTATTCTAAACCTAATTTTATTTTAATTTTTTTAAAAAATTGTAAAAATTATTTCAATTTTTTTAAAAGGTAAGATTTTTCTCCACCGGATTTACAGCAAAATAATAAGGAATTTCTTTGTAATCTTTGATAAAGTCTTTCATAATAAGTAAATTAGCTTTTTTGCCAACGGCAATACTTCCGGTTTCATTTTCAAGTTCAAGAGCTATGGCAGCATTAACCGTTGCCGCATTTATGGCTTGTTCGGGAGTCAATTTTTGTTTGATGCAAGCCAAAGAAACTACAAAATTCATGTTAAAAGTAGGAGTAGAGCCCGGATTAAAATCCGTAGCAAGTGCCACGGCTATATTTTCCCGGATCATTTCCTTTACCGGTGCATAAGGTATATCAATAAAGAAACTACATGCGGGCAAAGCCGTAGCAATGGTTTTGGAAGTAGCAAGCAAGTCAAAATCCTGTTTAGTCATTACTTCCAAATGATCAACCGAAACGGCCTTATTTTCAAGAGCTACTTCTATTCCTCCTATACTGTTAAATTGATTGACATGAACTTTTGGTTTGAGTCCATGCCTTAAACCTGCCGATAAAATTTGCCGGGTTTCTTCTGCGGTAAAATAGCCTTTTTCACAAAAAACGTCGATATAATCAGCTAAAGCTTCACTTGAAACAATTGGTAATAATTCGTTGATAATCAAATTAATATAATCGCCTTTATTGTTTCTGTATTTTAAAGGAACTGCATGAGCTCCCAAAAAAGTAGCTTTGATAGGAATAGGAAAACTTTCTTTCAAACGTTTGATAACGCGGAGCATTTTCAGTTCACCTTCGAGACTTAAGCCGTAACCCGATTTAATTTCAATGGCTCCGGTTCCGTGTTGAATGGCTTCGGTTAAAAAACGGGCGCTTTGTTCATAAAGTTGACCTTCATCTATTTCCTTCATTTTGATAGCCGAATTGAGAATACCACCCCCACGTTTGGCTATTTCTTCATAAGTCAATCCGTTTATTTTATCGACAAATTCGCCGGCTCGCGAAGCGGCAAAAACCAAATGTGTATGACTGTCAATCCACGCCGGCATCATCAATTTGCCTTGTAAATCAATAACTTTTACGTCTGAAATTTTTGGTAAGTCCTCCATGGAACCAAACCCGCCGATTCGTCCGTTTTCCGTCCATAAATAAGCATGATGAATAACCGGTAAACGGTTCATTTCCGCTCCTCGCAAAGCGGTTTTTCCTTCGCGAGTTTGTATGAGTTGTCCTATGTTGGTGTAGAGCGTTTTCAAATTGGTTAATTAATTGGTAAAAACATAATAAAGAATATTGCTACCCATTTTTAGAGCTTTTTCGCGCACTTCCCACGGATCGTGATGTATTTCTTCGCTTTCCCAACCGTCACCTAAATCGGATTCGTATGTATAAAGCAATACCAAACGATTGTCAATCATAATACCAAAGGCTTGCGGACGTTTACCGTCGTGTTCGTGTATCTTTGGCAGGCCGTCGGGAAATTGAAAATAAGCCTTAAATATAGGGTGGGACAGGGGCAGTTCTTTTAGTTCTTGATCGGGAAAAAGTTTTTTAATCTCACGGCGCACATATTGATTTAAACCGTAATTGTCATCAATGTGTAAAAAACCTCCGTTTTTCAAGTATTTACGTAGATTTTGAATATCGTCATCATTAAAAAACACATTTCCATGGCCTGTCATATGCACAAAAGGATAGTTAAAAATCTCCGGAGAATTTGTTTCTACAACAGCCGGTTTTTCATCAATGGTCGTGTGAATATGTTCGTTGGCATAATGAATTAAATTAGGTAGTGAAGTAGTGATATTAGCATACCAATCTCCACCACCTTTATATTTTAAAAGGGCAATTTGTTGTGCGTTAAGTCCTTGTAAAAACAAACCACATACCACCAAGGATATCAAAAGTTTAAAGTAACTTAACATGAAATAAAATTAATAATAGATTGTCAGTGTTTACTCGTCGTCGTCTTCAACATTTGCTGAAGAACCGCCTGCAACCATTTTATAGACAACAAAGCCTAAAATGATAATAACTAAAAAGAAAAAGGCGCCCATAAGGTTTCCTAAAGTCCACATGCTAGTGTTGTCTCCAGTTAATAAATACATAGTCATTTGTTTTTTCGGTTAATTATCAAGACAAATATACAAGATTTTTTTTAATAAAAGACTTAAAAGTTTTTTACTCGTAATCCGTAAATTTTTTACTCATATAAATCCGGATATTTTCCAGGATAGGCTTCATTCATGATTTCATATACTTTTTCAAAGATATCGTCAACTGATGGTTTTGAAAAATAGTCTCCGTCATGTCCATAGGCCGGACGGTGTTCTTTGGCTGTTAAAGTTTCAGGCTTACTATCCAAATATTTCCATCCTTCCTGTTCGTTGATAATTTTGTCCAAAATATAAGCGGAAGCTCCACCGGGGACATCTTCATCTATCACCAACAAACGGTTGGTTTTTTGTAAACTTTTAACAATATCATGTTCGATATCAAAAGGTAAAAGTGACTGAATATCAATAACTTCGGCATCTATTCCGGCTTCTTGCAAATCTTTAGCCGCTTGTTGTACCAAACGTAAGGTAGAACCGTAAGAAACCAAGGTAATGTCTTTTCCGGGTTTCATCACTTCAATTTTTCCTACCGGCACTTTAAATTCACCCAAATTAGACGGCATTTTTTCTTTTAGACGATATCCGTTCAAACTTTCAACGATCAAAGCGGGCTCATCACTTTCCATAAGCGTATTATAAAATCCGGCGGCTTGTGTCAAGTTGCGTGGCACCAAAATATTCATTCCCCGTAGCAAATGCAACAATCCGCCCATAGGCGATCCCGAATGCCAAATTCCTTCCAAACGGTGTCCGCGTGTACGAATAATAGCCGGAGCTTTTTGACGTCCGAAACTGCGGTAATGAACCGTTGCCAAATCATCGCTCATGGTTTGTAAACCAAATAATGTGTAATCAAGATATTGAATTTCGGCAATAGGTCGTAAACCTCTCATAGCCAAGCCAATACCTTGCCCAACAATTGTCGCTTCACGAATGCCGGTATCGAAAACCCTTACTTCACCAAATTTTTCTTGCATGCCTTCCAAACCTTGATTGACATCGCCTATTTTACCACTGTCTTCACCAAACACCAACAATTCCGGATATTTTTCAAAGAGTTTTTCAAAATTATCCCGCAAAACAATACGGCCGTCCACCATAGGTGCATCAGCATCGTAAACCGGTTTTACTTCTTTAACGTTTACCGCTTTTTTGTTTCCTTCGCCAAATAAATATTTACTGTATTTGGATTGATTGACTGCTTTGTAGTTTTTAATCCATTCTTGCAGTTTCTTTTTAGCCGTCGTATTTTCTGTTCTCACCAAGCGCAAAACTTTGCGGGCGGTTTCCAAAATATCGGCCCGCTTGGGCTCTTTGATTTGTGCCAAGTGATTGCGAACCGGTAAAATAAAAGCTTTATTTTTACTTTCCTTGATCAAATTATCCAATATGACAATTAACTCGTTTTTCTCGGCTTTCATAGGAGCCGTATAATCGGCCCAAGCTTTTTTACGCGCTTCTTTGACACGTTTTTTAGTTTCTTTTTCAATGGCATCTAAAGTTTCGGCATCAGCCAAATTATTTTCCAAAATCCATTCCCGCATTTTTTTGATTCCATCAAAATCTTTTTCCCATTGCAAACGCTCTTTTGATTTGTATCGTTCGTGAGAACCGGAAGTAGAATGTCCCAACGGCTGGGTACACTCTTGCACGTGTATCAAAACCGGCACATGTTCTTCACGGGCTATTTTTTCAGCTTTTTGATAGGTTTCTACCAATGCGGGATAATCCCATGCTTTAACGGTAAAAATTTCAAATCCGGGGTGGTTTTCATCGCGTTGAAAACCTTTCATGATTTCGGATATATTTTCTTTGGTAGTTTGATATTTGGCGTGAACGGATATACCGTAATCATCGTCCCAAACCTGCATTACCAAAGGTACTTGCATCACACCGGCAGCATTCATGGTTTCCCAAAATAATCCTTCGGAAGTACTGGCGTTACCAATAGTTCCCCAGGCTATTTCATTACCGTTATTAGAAAATTTACCGGCATTTTCAGGAAGTTTTTTCAAAGATCTATACACTTTTGAGGCTTGTGCCAATCCTAACAGACGGGGCATTTGCCCGGAAGTAGGAGAGATGTCCGAACTCGAATTTTTTTGTTTTGTCAAATCTTTCCATTCACCGTTTTCATCGAGCAGGTGTGTTCCAAAGTGATTATTCATTTGCCGTCCTGCCGATGAGGGTTCAAAATCAATATCGGCATGTCCGTATAACGATGCAAAAAACTGTTCGGGAGTAATGGCATCAATCGCCAACATAAAAGTTTGATCGCGGTAATATCCGGAACGGAAATCACCATTTTTAAAAACTTTTGCCCAAGCTAATTGGGGTAATTCTTTACCTGCACCGAAAATTCCAAAACTACCTTTACCCGACAAAACTTCTTTTCGCCCGTCCATACTCATGTATCGGCTTAAATTGGCGAGTCTGTAATCATCGAGAATGGCTTGTTTAAACTCTTCAAAACTGAGTTCGTTTTGCAAATCGTGTATATTTTGAGTCATTTTGATTTTTATTTATGTGATTGACAAATTTACAAAAAAAAGCGGAATTTTACTATAATAAATAAAACTTCCGCCTCAAATAATTTTAATAATTGCCGATAATTGAATTTTGTTCAATTTATGATTATCATATTTTCTTTGTTTTCCCGAATATGCAAGTATTATTATAAGTTATGATTTTAAAACATATTCATAATCCGTTATGTATCGATGCTTAACTAACGAATCATAAACATTATCTCTATATTCAATAGTGATATAATTATCATCAACCGGTGCAAAAAGAAACATCAATAAATCATCCGGCCGTTCATGAGTTTTACGGATAATGAGATAATACTTTCCGAAATTTACTTCGGGGCGATTTTCCATAGGTAGATAAACAGGAGACCTGCGTCGTGGTTTTTTGATTAGATTCACCCCTTTTACATTCTTTTTCTTGATTTTTTTATTGGTAAAAAGTGATTTGTATTGAATATAATCATCTGTAACATAGATTTTTGTTAAAAACATTTTGTTAAACAAATTGATAAAAATTAATAGAAAACCCAAAATAGGAATTAAGTACTCATAAATATATTCGCCTTTTTCTCTTACTGTAAAAAATATGAGTATAAATAATAAAGTGAAAATGCCTGATAAAAACAGGGCGAACCATTTTAATAAATTGTTTTTGTTGTAATAAGAAAATTTATCCATAAGTCAATTGTTATTTAGGTTGAAGACTATAAATAAAAGTCGTAGTTACAGTAAAATTTTTAGAATTTTTATCCCGCTCTACAGAAGATATAAATTGTAAAGTATATTTATCAGATTCATAGTTTTTTACCTTCTCTTCTGAACCTGAAATCTTTTTAAATCCATTTTCCTCAATATTTCTTAATATATTGTTTGCTTCAGTTGTCAAATAATAAACTGCATAAACATCTTTTTTAACCGCTGCTTGTAACCAATCGTTAATCCATGAATTTTCAACTTTATGCCATCCGTAGTAAATATTATTTAAGCTGTCTTTAACCGCAGCATTTTCTGTTTTTATCACCATAATCAAATCTGCTGGTGTTAACTTGCGTTGTTTTTTATCCAAATATTTTTTGGCTGCTTCAGGTGTTAAAACTTCAACTATAGACGGATATTTTTCAGAATAAATTACATCAACAGGCATCTCTTTATATGAATAACGATAATAACGGCCATTAATGCCTTTACTTATTGTTTTTGAAGTTCCGTCCTTTTGGTTATAATGAATTTTAAGTGTATAAGAACTGCTTTCACTAATACCACCTCTTTTAGCGGTCCGTTTAGTTATTTTTTCGTAGCCGTCAATAATTTTACCTTGAACAACCAATCCATTGTTTTTGAGTTCGTTATCTACTTTTGCCCTGTTAATTTTACTGATTGAATACATAAAAAATACTGCTAAAACCAAAAAAACTCCAAGCATTGCAGATTTGATTTTTGTACGCCAATCATTTTTATGTTTTGTAACAAAGTCTTCAATCGACCGATAATTCATAATGGCTTGAAATAAGAAAAAAGCTAATAAAATTCCACCTATTAACGGAAAAAATATGGGCGAATTATAATACGTATCAGGAGCTAATTTTATAAAAAAGAACCAAAATGTAACTAAAAGCAGCACTATCCAAAAAACTCTTAAAATTGTATCTGTTCTTTTTTCTTTTATAGCCACCGCTTCGTTGATGAGTTGTTTGACTTGTTCTTCACTTAGATTTTTGTGTTTAGCAAGTAAATATTTCTTAATTTTAGGTTTTGATTTTCCTTTTTTTAATTGGGATATAATATCCTTGATGAGGGTTTCTTTTGTGTCGTTCATAAGTAATAGTGATTATTGTGTAACAAAAATTTCATTGTTCATCAAATATATAAAAAAAATCTGGCATTAAATTTTTTTAATACTTTAATTAACGAAGAAAGTAGTTTAAGCTAATTTAAAATTCCTCATCGAATAGGGAAGTTTTTGTCAAAAAATACCAATAAAAAAAAAAACTGCTTGCAACATATAACAAGCAGTAATGCAGATAATTACACAGGTGCGTTAAATAAAAATACGCATCTACTCTTTATAACCGAAACGGCGTAGTTGTTCGGCTTTTTTACGCCAATCTTTGTTAACTTTGACATAGAGTTCCAAATAGATTTTTTTGCCGAAAAATTTTTCCAAATCTTTACGGGCTTCGGTTCCTATTCGTTTGAGTCCGGCACCTTTATGCCCGATGATAATTCCTTTTTGAGAGTCCCGTTCGACATAAATAATAGATCGAATTTTAATCCTGTCGCCTTCTTCTTTAAATTCTTCGGTTTCGACTTCTACCGAATAAGGAATTTCTTTTTTATAGTGTTTCAAGATTTTTTCTCTAATTTTTTCATTGACGATAAAACGTTCGGTTTTATCCGTCAATTGATCTTTGCCGAAATAGGGGGGAGATTCGGGTAATAATTCCAAAATCCGCTGAAAAACCTTGTCAATACCAAAACGGTGCAGGGCGGAAATGGGATAAATTTCGGCGTTGGGCACTTTTTCATTCCAATGTTGAATCATTTGTTCCAACTCTTCCTGATTGGTCGTATCTACCTTGTTAATCAACAGTAACACAGGCACTTTGGCTTGATTGATTTTCTGAAAAAATGCTTCATTTTTCAAGTCGTTTTCACCTGCTTCAACCATATAGAGCAAAATATCGGCATCTTCAAAAGATTGCTTAACAAAATCCATCATAGACTCTTGCAATTCGTAAGCCGGTTTGATAATTCCGGGGGTGTCTGAAAATATCACTTGATAATCATCGCCGTTGACGATGCCTAAAATCCGGTGCCGAGTAGTTTGCGCTTTAGGGGTGGTAATGGCTAATTCTTCACCTACTACCGCATTTAAAAAGGTTGATTTTCCTACGTTCGGATTTCCTATTATGTTGACAAAACCTGATTTGTGTTTCATTTTTAATTTTTAATTTAAAAGTATAATTTATATGTTCAAAATTTAATTATTCAAGCATTAAAAACTCATTCATTAAACATTGATAAATCTAAATATTTTTCCGTCTCAACTCAAAATTCTGTCCCAAATATACCTTTCTTACCAATTCGTCTGCTGCCAATTCTTCAGGCGTTCCTTGTCGTAAGATTTGTCCTTCAAACATCAGATAAGTTTTATCGGTAATAGCCAAGGTTTCTTGCACGTTGTGATCGGTAATCAAAATTCCGATATTTTTATCTTTCAGATGAGCTACAATTCTCTGAATATCTTCCACGGCAATAGGATCGACACCGGCAAAGGGTTCATCGAGCAAAATAAATTTAGGATTGGAAGCCAAAGCACGGGCTATTTCCGTTCTACGGCGTTCACCACCTGACAGGAGTTTTCCCAAACGTTTGCGTTTTTCCGTTAAGCCGAATTCTTCTAACAGACTCTCCAAGCGTTCTTTTTGTTCTTTTTTAGATAAAGGGGTAAATTCCAGAGCGGCTTTGATATTATCTTCGACACTCAAATCGCGAAAAACCGAATTTTCTTGTGCCAAGTAACCGATTCCCAACTGTGCCCGCTTATACATGGGATAATCCGTAATTTTAATATCGTCGAGATACACATCACCGCTATTGGGTTTGATCAATCCCACAATCATATAAAAAGTAGTGGTTTTTCCGGCACCGTTTGGCCCCAACAAACCGATAATCTCACCTTGATTGACTTCAAGCGAATTGCCGCGAACCACTTCTTTTGATCCGTATTTTTTAACTAAATTTTCTGCTCTTAATTTCATTTTTTTTAATTGATTTACAAATAATTAACACCTATTAACTGTTAATTTTCCGTGGTGATATCCGTGCTGTATTTTTTACCTACAAATTTGGCAATATAAATACTCAACTCATATAAAATCATCAAGGGAATGGCCACAATAATCTGGCTGACTATATCAGGCGGTGTAATGATGGCTGCCAACAGCAAGACAATAATCAAAGCATATTTTCTGTTTTCGCGTAAAAACGTATCGGTTACCAATCCCATTTTAGCCAAAAAATAAATAATAATAGGCAACTCAAACACAATTCCGTTGGCCAAAACCGTGGTGCGCACCAATGAATTATAAGACGATAAATCGATATTGTTTTGAATCTCGCTGGTTACAAAATAATTTCCTAAAAAGTTGACAGACAACGGAGTAATCACAAAATATCCAAAAAGAATTCCTAGTGTAAATAAAATACTGCTCACCACGATAAACAATAACCCGTATTTTTTTTCATTTTCATATAGAGCCGGTTTAATGAATTTCCATAATTCATATAATATATAAGGAAAAGCGATAATCAAACCGAAAACAATAGACGTCCAGATATGCGCAGAAAACTGTCCTGCCATTTGACGGTTGATAATATGAATCGGGATTTCTTTGATACACAAGGCATCACTGATTTTACAAAACAAACGATAGGTGATAAAATCGGGATTTTTAGGTGCAAAAATTATTTTGTCATAGACAAATTGGATATTAATAGCCACAATAATAGCACCTACCATTACGGCCAATGCCGAATGAAATAAAAATTTGCGCAAATCATTCAAATGATCGATTATGGACATTTCTTGAGGCTCGTTCATATTATTCCTTCTTTTAATAAATCATGTAAATGAATCATTCCTTGATAAATTCCGTTTTCGTCTAAAACTATTAACTGACTGATATTATTTTCTCTCATTTTTTTTAAAGCGTCAACAGCCAAAGTGCTCATGCTGATAGTTTTAGGAGTTTTAGTCATCACATCGACTGCTTTTATGCGCGAAATATCAATATTATTTTGCAACATACGGCGGACATCTCCGTCGGTTATAATTCCCAACAACTTGTCGTTGTCAACAATAGCCGTAGCCCCCAAACGTTTTTTGGTAATTTCAATAATGACATCTTTAATCAAATCATTAGGCAAAGAAACCGGTTTCTCATTTTGCTTGATTAAATCCGACACTCTCAAATACAATTTCTTGCCTAAAATTCCTCCGGGATGATATCTGGCAAAATCCTGATCGCTAAAGCCTCTGTTTTCTAACAAAGCTATGGCCAGCGCATCGCCCATAACCATTTGAAGCGTTGTGCTGGTAGTAGGAGCCAAGTTGTTCGGACAGGCTTCTTTTTCCATGGGCGTATGCAATAAAAAATCGGAATTTTGCGCTAAAAAAGATTCTTTGTTAGCGGTTAATCCTATAATTTTATTGCCAAAATTTTTAATCAACGGAATCAATACTTTGATTTCGGGTGTGTCACCGCTTTTTGATAGCATCATGACCGTATCGTCGGGTTGTATAATACCCAAATCACCGTGAATGGCATCACTGGCATGCATAAAAACCGCCGGGGTTCCGGTAGAATTTAAGGTAGCGGCTATTTTGGTAGCCACATTAGCACTTTTGCCTATTCCGGTAAGTATTAACCGGCCTTTAGAGGTAGATAAAAAGCTTACTACACCGGCAAAACTATCATCAAGCGTTTCTAATAATTTTTGTAAGGCTTCCATTTCAATACGAATGGTTTGCCGGGCCGAATCTAATATTTTATGATAAGATTGCTCTTTTTTCAAGGAAACTTTGGTTTAAATTGTTGAACTTTCAAAAAAAAAACTTATATTTGAAATAAATCTTTACGATTTACTGCAAAGTTAATATTTAATTTTTTAAAAAAGAGTTCGAATTATTAATTTTTGTTTATTAATATATATTTAATGTAATGGCAACAAATACACAAACAAAAGCATTAAAAGAAGCTTTAAAGCAATATTTCGGTTTTGATCAATTTAAAGGCTTACAAGAACAAGTTACCGAAAGCATCATGAACAATCATAACACCTTTGCGGTTATGCCTACCGGAGGCGGTAAATCATTGACTTACCAACTGCCCGCCTTGTTAAAAGAAGGAACAGCCATAGTGGTTTCGCCTTTGATTGCACTGATGAAAAATCAAGTGGATGCTTTACGGGGCATTTCTGAAAATCCGGGTATTGTGCACCTGTTAAATTCCACTTTAAATAAAACCGAAACCCGTCAGGTAAAAGAAGATATTAAAAACGGAATTACCAAACTCTTGTATGTAGCTCCGGAATCTTTAAAAAAAGAAGAAAACGTTGAATTTTTGCGTTCTGTCAAGCTTTCTTTTGTTGCCATAGATGAAGCGCATTGTATTTCGGAATGGGGGCATGATTTTCGTCCCGAATACGGTAATTTGCGTAAAATTATCAATGATATCGATCCGGATTTACCCATTATTGCCCTTACGGCTACGGCCACTACCAAAGTGCAAGAAGACATTTTGAAAAATTTACAGATACAAGACGCCAATGTTTTTAAGGCTTCGTTTAACCGTCCTAATCTTTTTTATGAAGTGCGCCCCAAAACCAAAGACGTCGATAAAGATTTGATCAAATTTATCAAACAGCGCGAAGGACAATCGGGCATTATCTACACATTGAGTCGTAAATCGGTAGAACAACTCGTTCAAACCCTTCAAGTTAACGGCATAAAAGCCATTCCATATCACGCCGGACTCGACAGTAAAACCCGTGCCAAACATCAAGACATGTTTTTAATGGGTGACGCCGACGTAGTAGTGGCTACTATTGCCTTTGGTATGGGAATAGACAAACCCGACGTGCGCTTTGTGGTGCATTATGACATGCCCAAAAGTTTGGAAAGCTACTACCAAGAAACCGGACGTGCCGGACGTGACGGCGGTATCGGACATTGTTTGGGTTATTATTCCTATAAAGACATGGAAAAATTGGAAAAATTTATCACCCAAAACAAAACCATAGCCGAAAAAGAAATTGCTTTAGCCTTGCTCAATGAAGTGATTGCTTACGCCGAAACTTCCATTTCGCGCCGTCAATATCTACTACACTATTTTGGTGAAGAATTTGATCCGGCCACCGGAGAAGGCGGTGATATGGATGACAATGTTCGCAATCCGAAAAAGAAAATAGAAGCTAAAAATGAGGTGGAAAAAGTCTTGAAAGTGATTGATCAAACCCGTGAAATATATAAAGCCAAAGAAATTATCAATACATTGATTGGGAAAGAAAACGCTTTGATAAAATCTCACAACACACACGAACAACCATTTTTTGGGATCGGTAAAGAAAAAGACGAGCATTTTTGGATGGCTTTAATCCGCCAACTACTGGTAAACGGTTATATGAAAAAGCAAATTGAAAATTACGGTGTTTTGCAACTGACAGACAAAGGCAAAGAATTTTTGAAAAACCCCACTTCCTTTATGATGACGGAAGATCACCGGTATGATGAAATAACCAGTAGCGCCAATACCAACATGGGTAAAACCGCCGTCGCCGATGAAAAATTGTTAAAAATGCTCAAAGCCTTGCGCAAAGACGTTTCCAAACAAAAAGGTGTTCCACCGTATGTTATTTTTCAAGAACCATCATTGGAAGATATGGCTCTGAAATATCCCATCAGCATAGAAGAAATGGCAAATGTCTATGGAGTAGGAGAAGGAAAAGCCCGCAAATATGGTAAGCCCTTTGTAGAAATGATTGCCAAATATGTAGAAGAAAACGATATTATCCGTCCCGAAGATTTTGTGGTAAAATCCGCTGCCAGCCGTTCGGCACTAAAAATATTTATCATCAAAAGTGTCGATCGCAAAATACCTTTTGAAGACATAGCCACCGCCAAAGGATTGTCCATGGACGAACTGCTCAAAGAAATGGAACAAATCGTCTATATGGGCACCAAACTGAATATCGATTACCAAATAGACGAACTTTTTGACGAAGAACAACAAGAAGAACTTTTTGACTACTTTATGGAAGCCGATTCCGATAAAATCAGTCTCGCCATGGAAGAATTTGACGGCGAATACGAAGACGAAGAACTGCGTATGTACCGGATCAAATTTATCAGCGATATGGCGAATTGATGGGGGGTAGCTATTATATAAAATAAAAAATAAAATAGATAATTATTTTGAACTAGAAAAACCTTCTAATTCTTTAATCAAAAAATACATTCAAAAGTTTCGTAACGATGAAAGATATTTTAAGGCAGATAAAGCAATTGTTAATTTATTCAAATTATTCCCCGAAAATAAAAAACTTGAAGATATACTTTTGAAAGTCAGTGTTATAAATGATATGTATAGCACTCAAATATATGCGACATTTAAAATATCCAAACACATTCAGGAACTTAATATTGACAATGACTTAAAAAGTGGCAATACTGAATTAGTTCATAAAATTGCCTCTGGACATAAAATAAAAAGCAGTAAAAATAATAAAGAAATTTATTTTTACTCTTTTGCAACAAAATATTGTAACTGGCACAATCAAGAAAAGTATGCTATTTATGATCAGTTTGTAAAAAAAACTCTTTTAGCCTACAAGAAGCAATTTCATTTTTCAGAATTTAAGACAACTGATTTAAAAGACTTTGAAAAATTTAAATCTATAATTTTAGAATTTATTAATTTTTTTAAATTGACAGAGTATAACCTTAAGGAAATTGATAAATTTTTGTGGATTTATGGAAAGGAATTAAATAAATGACTAATTTATACAATAGTATTGCAGGTATATTTTAATTTCAAAACAATATAAAATGCCCGACTTTATAAAAAAATTTGAAAAATTATCAAACAAAGAATTATACGATATTTTATTGTCAAAAAAAGACAAGTTAAAAAAGAAGCACGAGAAGCAACTAAAAGCCTATTATAAAATCGTAATCTAAATATCAATTTGAAAGGTTTATATAAAAAAATAAAACCGAGATTTTCAAGCTTATTAGTATTGGTAATTATTTTAATTTTTATTAGCATCTGTAAAATAAATATTTCAAACTCAATATTTTTTTGTATTTTTATGTTTTAAAAGTAACATAAGTAACTTAACAAAACATAAAAATATGAATGAATTCCTTCACTTTGTTCAACAAAATATTAAGATGATATATATTGTCATCTTGATGATTTTTGTCGGAATAGAACTAATCAGTCATGTTCCGGCTGTCTTACACACACCTTTAATGTCGGGTGCTAACGCCATTCACGGTGTAGTCATCATCGGAGCCATTTTGGTTATGCTTCACATGAATCCGTATCATACTTTCGGATTGGCAGTAGGTTTTTTAGCCGTGATATTGGGAACCCTGAATGTAGTCGGTGGGTTTGTAGTAACCGACAGAATGCTCGACATGTTTAAAACCAAAAAATAATGAAAACGGCCATACTTGATATATTATATCTACTAGCATCGGTAGGATTTATCGTTGGACTCAAAATGCTGGGTAGTCCGAAAACCGCCCGTAAAGGAAATATCTATGCAGCTATCGGAATGACACTGGCTATTTTAGGAACTATTTTTATCTATCCATCTATAGCCGGACTTCAGGTACCCGGTTTTGTGTATGGATTGATTTTTACCGCTATTATCATCGGAACAATTATCGGGTGGGGAATAGCCGTCAAAGTGGAAATGACTAAAATGCCCGAATTGGTTTCATTTTTTAACGGAATGGGAGGCGCTACTGCCGGCTTAATCGGATTGATGGAATTTTCGCACAACGTGGGACATCCTTCTAAAATGTTTATGATTGTAGCCGGACTCATTATCGGTAGTGTTTCGTTTTCCGGCAGTATGATTGCTTGGGGAAAACTCAGTGGAAAACTCCGCAAACCTGTCCGTTTGCCCAACTATAATATACTCAATACTTTACTGGCGATTGTTATCATCGGCTTGGGAGCCTATATCGTAACAAGCGGAGTTTCCAATCCCTTATACATATATATGTTATTTGCATTAGCACTTTTATACGGCGTTATGTTTGTCTTGCCCATCGGCGGGGCCGACATGCCCGTGGTTATATCATTGCTCAACTCGTTTACAGGATTGGCAGCTGCTTTCGGCGGATTTCTTTATGACAATATGGCCATGCTTACCGGAGGTATTTTAGTGGGTTCGGCAGGTACCATTCTGACTGTGGCCATGACTAAAGCCATGAATCGCTCACTGTCGGCAGTAGTATTCGGAGCTTTTGGCGAAGGGAGTAAAGCTGCAGGCGGAGGAACAAAAATTCAAGGAAATATTAAAGAAGCAAGTCCCGGTGATGCGGCTATTTTGCTCAACTATGCCAACAAAGTAATTATTGTGCCCGGTTATGGATTGGCCGTTGCACAAGCCCAACACGTTTTGCACGAATTGGAAGAATTGCTGGAAAAAAAAGGTATTGACGTTAAATATGCCATTCACCCGGTAGCCGGACGTATGCCCGGACATATGAATGTATTACTGGCCGAAGCCAATGTAGATTATGACAAACTGGTGGATATGGACGATATCAATAACGAATTTGCCAATACCGATGTGGTTTTGGTAGTAGGAGCCAATGACGTTGTCAATCCGGCTGCTCATAACGATCCTTCCAGCCCGATATACGGAATGCCTGTATTAGATGTTGAAAATGCCAAAAATATTATCGTCAACAAACGGAGTATGAAACCCGGTTATGCGGGTATTGAAAACGAATTGTTTTACAACCCAAAAACTTCGATGCTTTTTGGCGATGCCAAAGCGGCGTTAACCAAAGTGGTGCAGGAATTAAAAGGAATGTAAAAGATTTACGATTTACGATTTGTGATTTGAGATTTGTGATTAAGTTCATAATTGTAGAATTTGTTTGCAACAATAAGTGGCTGAGTGCACCGGAAAATTTTCCGGGCACTCAGCCATACTTTTTATGAAACAAAAAACTTAAAGGTAAAAATTTAAAATTCTCATATATTAAGCTGATTATTAGCTATAAAAGTAACAAAAACAGACAGATTTGTAAAAATTATTATCTCTACAATAAGTTTAAAACCAACATTTTACACAAAGAAAAAGAAAAGCATAATTTTTATGGAAAAAATGATTTTGTTTTACTATTTTTGGCGATAAAGAAAAATAGTCTATGGCTGTAAATTTAAAGGGAGATGTTCCGGTAAAAACCACACCGGCTCCCATGCAAAAAGCATTAAAAATAAACTTGAACAGCAATATTTACGGTTCATTTTCCGAGATTGGTGCTGGACAAGAAACTGCTCGAATTTTTTTTAGAGCAGGTGCTTCATCGGGCACTATTGCCAAAGCTATGTCGGCATACTCCAAAGAATTTAGCGATGCCATTTACGGACGTGAAACCGACAGCCGGTATGTAACCAAAAACCGGCTAAAAAAAATGTTGAAACACGAAATCAATCTGCTGGAAGAACGTTTAAACAGAACTGATTTTCCTGATAGAATATATTTTAGCTACGCCAATACCGTGGCTACTATTGATTTTGCTAAAAAGTTTAAAGGACATGGCTGGATGGGAATCCGTTTTCAACTCAATCCGCTGGAAGAATACAACGAAATTATCTTACATGTTCGTTTTCATGAAAACGATGCCAAACACCAACAGGAGACATTGGGAAAAATGGGAGTGAACCTTATTTACGGAGCTTTTTATCATCACGACAATCCAAAAGAATTGTTGATTTCACTCTATGACCATATCGATAAAGACAAAATTGAAATTGACATGATTAACTTTTCGGGCCCGCGCTTTGCCTTTGTCGATAACCGCTTGATGAGTTTATTATTGGTAAAAAACGGTTTTACCGATGCTGTCATGTTTGGCCCGGACGGATTTAATCTACTACCGGCCGACGAATTGTATAAAAAAAATATTTTAACCTTACGAGGCAGTTTCAGGCCGGTAACTAAATTGGCCTTGGATATGCTCGAAAAAGGTTTGAAAGCATTTACCCAAGAGCCGGATGTCGATCCGAAGAAAACAGATTTAATTTTAGAAATGACTTTAGACAATTTGTCTAATGACGGAGATATCAACGAGAAAGATTTTTTAGATCGTGTCAATCTGTTGAGTTCTCTAAATCAAATGGTTATGGTAACCAATTTTAGAGAATATTATCGCCTATCCGAATATTTTTCACGTTTTACCAAAGAGCGAATGGGACTGATTATCGGTGCCAATCACCTGATTAAATTGTTTGATACCAACTATTACAAACATTTAAGTGGAGGCATACTGGAAGCCATGGGTAAATTGCTCAACAAAAAAATGAAATTATATATTTATCCGTATAAACAAAAAAACTCAGAAGAAACCATTACCAGTGAAAATATTAAATTGGACAAAAAAATGCAAGATCTGTTTGATTATTTCAAACATGACGGAAAATTTATAGATATCACTGATTATAATAAACAACTACTGGAAACCTATACCCGTGAAATAATCGAGCAAATTCAAAAAGGCGAGAGCCAATGGGAAAAATACATTCCCGATGGTATAGCCGGTAACATAAAAAAGAATTTTTTATTCGGATATAAAAAAAGAATTTAAAATGAAACAAAAAACCATCATTTTACCTGCCTATAAAAGAGGTTACCATCTGATCACCAATATTATTGAGAAAGAAATAGGAGAGATGCTGCCTCAAACAGGCTTGTTACATTTATTTATTAAACATACATCAGCCAGCATCATGATAAATGAAAATTTTGATCCGAGCGTAAGGGTAGATCTGGAAAGTGCTTTTAATGATATTGTTAAAGAAGACATGCCTTATTATACACATACTATTGAAGGAAGTGACGATATGCCCGCACATATTAAAGCCGCTATGATTGGAACAGATTTAACCATTCCCATAACCAACGGACGGCTGAATTTAGGACAATGGCAAGGAGTTTACATTTGTGAATTTAGAAATAATGCTGGAAATAGAAAAATAGTTGCTACCATAATAGATTAACGGGACTTATTTAAAATTTTGAAAGTATCATTATCATAAACCATGATAATATTTTTTACTTCGTGATTGGCTTGTGAAACTTTATGGTCCGTTTCATCATTCACTCCAGATTCTTTTGAATTTGACTGTTCTATAAAATGTGCTTTATCCTCATTTTCGACAAATCCGTGTTTTTCTTTCTTTATTTTAGCAATAACCGGTTGCTCAAGTGCCGGCTTACTTTCGATCATTTCTCCTTCTCCGGTTAAAAACCATTTAATATTGATTTCCGGAAAAGCTTCTATTAATTTGGTTATAAACAAAAAAGAAGGTTTATTTCTACCCGATAACAAATGTGAGATACTACTTTTTTGTACCCCTAAACGTTGAGCGAATTCCCCTGCGTTTAAATGATAATGATGTAATATTTGATTGATTCTTTCGCTAATTTTATTCATGATATCACAGTTGTAATTTAGTTTACAAATATAAATAATATAATTTCTATTTTCAATTATATTTTATCTAATTATTTTTTTCACTATATTAATAATAGTTCTGATTTTTAGATTGCACAATTTTTAAAGAATTTTTAATTTAACAAAATCTCATATTTATTTGATTTTTAAATACTTATTATTATACTATAAAGTTTTTTTATTGTTTGTAGGTAAAGATGAATGGCCAAACAAGTTATTTAAAATAAAAAAATTGTAAAGTATATCAATCTTATAAATAAATAAACAAAGATGTGAATATTATAAATTGTCAATAAAGAATTTAAAATCCTAAAATAATGTTACTCAAGTTTTTAAATAATTCATTAAAGTTTAAAAAATAGTAAGAAATAGGAGTAGAAGTAGATTTTTAATTTACCTTTAAGCAATTAAAAAAGGAAAAAAAAGCCGATTTAATTACATTTATAATAGAAAAAAATAAAAAAAGTTACAAATAATTAAAAAAAGTTTATATATTTGCATGAAATATAAAATAATATAGAAAATGGGAAAAATACATTTAGATGAAGTCGATTTGCAAATATTGGACATGCTAATTGACAATGCAAGAACACCTTTTACAGAAATTGCAAAAAAACTTTTAATCTCTGCGGGAACCGTACATGTTAGAGTTAGAAAAATGGAAGAATCCGGTATTATTAAAGGCTCTACTTTAATATTAGATTATGACAAACTGGGTTATTCTTTTATTGCTTATGTAGGTATTTATTTATCAAAAACATCACAAACCCGGTTCGTATTAAACAGATTAGAAGAAATTCCTTATGTTTCCGTAGCTCACATTACTACCGGAAAATTCAATATTTTCTGTAAAATTAGAGCAAAAAATACACAACACGCTAAAGAAATTATCTTTAAAATTGACGACATAGACGGAATCATAAGAACTGAAACCATGATTTCATTAGAAGAGAGCATCAATGATAAAAAACGTTTGATGCACACTATTTTTAAAGAAATTGTTTAAGTTTTTTTAAACACTATCAATAAAAAAATCCCGGGTTAATCCGGGATTTTTTTATTATGTAAATAAAGATTTCTCTAATTATTTTTTCAAATAAAAATCAAAAGCTTTATAAATCAAATCATCCGGAACTTCCTTGTCAATTACCGGTTTTCCTATATCTTTTAACAAAACAAAATTAACCCTTCCGGCTTCATTTTTTTTGTCGTGTTTCAATAACTTCATGATTTTCAAAATGTCTGTTTTGTCAAATTCTATTTTTAGATAAATCGAATTTAATATATCTCTGATTTGTAATGATTTATCAGATGAAAGTCCTGTCAATTGAGTAGATAAATAAGCTGCTAAAACCATACCTGTAGCTACCGCATGGCCGTGTGTCAGGTGTTGTTTTCGTTCATAATTAACATAAGTTTCAATAGCATGTCCTAAAGTATGTCCGAAATTTAATATTTTACGAAGTCCTTTTTCATAAGGATCTTCAGTAATTACCTTATCTTTAATTAAAACGGATTTTTTAATCAATTCCGGCAGATTTTGGTCTGTTTTAGTAAGAGAATAATCAATCAATTCATTCCAATAAGCTTCTCCTGATATTAATCCGTGTTTGAGCATCTCGGCAAAACCGGACAAAAATTCATTTTTGTCTAAAGTTTTGAGAAATTCCGGAATAATATATATGTGGTCAGGCTGAACAATTGTGCCAATCTGATTTTTATAAGTTTTAAAATTAATTCCGTTTTTACCTCCGATGGCTGCATCAACCATTCCTAATAGGCTAGTAGGAACATGCACAAATGACATACCTCTTTTAAAAGTAACCGCAGCAAATCCTCCAATATCCGTTATAACACCACCTCCCAAATTAATTAACAATGATTTTCTATCGGCACCATTTTCCAATAAATCATTCCATATTGTAGTGAGTGTCTCTAAATTTTTATTTTCATCCCCGTTTAATATATTTACATTTGTAAACTTAAAAAGATTTTCAAAATAAGGCAAGGTGTATCTTTGGGTATTATTATCTGTTAAAATAAATATCCTTGAAAAACTGTGACGTTCAATATACGATAACAAATGATTTTTTCCTTCTTGGAATCCGAAAATATATTTCATAGAGAAAATTTTGGGCTAAAAATACTAATAATTATCATATTTTTCTCAATCAATATTTTTATTTTTGAAAAAAAAGCAATAATTATAATGGATAAAAATATATTCAACAATACGGAAGTGGCTTTTTCAATCAAAACAGATGCGGAACTCGAAAAAGCCTATTGGTTGTTCAAAATGATAAAAAACGAATCATTGGTAAAACTAGGAACCGGTGTAACCAAGTTTGCATTAAAACACCATTTTCCTGTGGAAGGCTTGATTAAAACAACGGTTTTTGATCATTTTTGCGGAGGAGTTACCGAAAAAGACAGTTTAGCTTTGGTAGATAAACTGTATAGTAAAGGGGTGTATTCCATACTGGATTATTCGGTGGAAGGTGCCGAAAATGACGAAACTTTTGATGCTACTTTACAAAAAAATTTAGAATTAATTGCTTTCGCTAAAAATCGTCCGGAAATACCTTTTGCCGTATTTAAACCTACCGGAATGGGACGTTTTGAAATATATGAAAAAGTTTCGGCAGGTAAAAAACTAACCTCTAACGAACAACTTGAATGGGATAGGATACAAGAGCGGTATGACATCTTATCAAAAGCAGCTAAAGAAGCTGACGTTCCGTTAATGATAGATGCTGAAGAAACATGGATGCAAAAAGCCGCCGATGATCTGGTAGAAAAAATGATGGAAAAATACAACACGGAAAAAGCTATTGTCTTTAATACCCTTCAATTATATAGAAAAGACAGATTACCATACTTAAAAGAACTGCATAAACGGGCCAAAGAAAAAGGATATAAAATAGGGATGAAACTGGTACGCGGCGCTTATATGGAAAAAGAACGTGCCAGAGCTAAAGAAATGGGTTATGAAGACCCGATTTGTGTAGACAAAAAAGCCACAGACGAAAACTATGACGCTACCCAAGCATATATGATTGAAAATATCGATGATATGGTAATTTATTCCGGCACACATAACGAAAACAGTGCTTTTTATCTTACCCAACTTATAGACCAACACGGATTGGCAAAAAATGACAAAAGAATATGGTTCGGACAACTATTGGGTATGAGTGATCATATTACCTTTAATTTAGCCAAATTGGGTTATAATACCAGTAAATATATTCCTTTTGGCCCGGTTAAAGACGTTATGCCTTATTTAATCCGGCGTGCCGAAGAAAATACCTCGGTGGCCGGACAAACTAATCGCGAATTGGAGTTGCTTTCAGCAGAACGAAAAAGACGTAAATTAAACGTATAAAAAACTTAAAGTTTACTAATGTATTACAAATGTAAACTAAGGTAAATGTTTAAAGTCAATGTTTTTCATTGCTTTAAATATGTTTTCTTTGGCATCGGGATGGATTTGATAAAAGGTTTTAATAATGTCTTTTATCTTTTCACGCCGGTTGGTTTCGGCATATTTACAATCGTAAGGCAATGGTTTATAACCAATTATATCAATATATCGCTGTAATTCTTTATCCGAACTATAAATCAAAGGACGAATGATTTCAAAAGCACCGTCAAACATGCTGATCTTAACCGGAAAAGCACTCGTTTCACCATGTTGCAATACATTCATCAACCAAGTTTCTATCAAATCATCCTTGTGATGCCCTAAAGCTATTTTATTATAGTTGTTTTGAACAGCAAATTCAAACAACAAGCGACGCCTATTCCATGCACAATAGAAACAAGGTTGCTTATCTCCCGTAATTATGGGCGTGTCATCTGTAATCAAGTGAAAATCAATTGCTCTTTCTTGACAAAAATTTGATAAATATGTAGCGTCAGTGTGATAGGGAACATCGGTTAATTGAATATGAACAGCACTTATAGTATAATGATGTGAGTAAGATTTTTTCCGGTTGGCAAGTATATCGAGTAATGCCATAGAGTCTTTTCCACCAGATACTCCCACCAAAATATGGTCCCCTTCATCAATTAACCGATAATCATCAATGGCCTGACGAACTTTAGTGCGTATCTTTTCTATAAATTTCTTATCTGACTTATTAATTTTCATGGTTTACAATTGTAAACTGATATATTTTACAAAATTGTTCGGGGATAAAAAAAACATTTATGATCTCAAGGGAGTAAAATTTATTAAAATTCTTTTTTATATACTAAAACTTAAAGAATGGATTATAATAAACACAAAAAAACAGGAGTTTTAAAAGTTCGTGAGAATCGCATATTTAAAACTAATCCGGGAATGATACGAAATATGAGAATCTCGGAAACACCATTTTTTAGTTCCATTCATTCTCATCGTAACCAAAATATTCACCAAACGGATTATCATCACCGTCAAAAATATCGGGTTCATCATCGGGCATAGCATTAAAATCTATTTCCGGTGGATCTTCAGGACGGATTCCTTGTGCATGAGCAACTAGCGGATATTCAATACCGGGAGCTTCTTCGCCGGTATCCATCAGGTTCACCAAAAAACGCCACATGCTCAAAAAATCATATACATATAATAAATTTGGAGTTTCTTGGCTTAAAACATCTTTCAATAAAGTGTTGGACATTAAATTATGAACCGGCTGACTTTCATCCATATTAAAAAGTGGTATCTCCATTCCTTGATTTAACTCGTCATCAGTCAAATAAAAGGCTGCCATTTCATTACCGTCAAAATCAAAACTATTTACAATCACATTGTGCAAATCTTCCAAGCTGGCATCGTCTTGAATTTCTATATCGCGATATACGTCATCGCCGTCGGTTTCTAAAAAAACACGTAGTTTGTATAACATTTTGTCAATTTTAAATGTTGTCATGCAAATTTAGTCAATTTATACGGATTATTAAAAAAAGAAAAATTATGTGAAATTCATCCACGGATAATCCTTTTGAAGTTGTAAAATCTGATGATTAATTTTTTGCAAATGATTTTTATAATCGGGGGAATTTTTATCAAATGGTTTGTGATCCAATGATTTACGAATTTTTTCTACTTTTTTCATCAAGTTTTTTGTAGGTGTATCCATCAAAGCACCTACCAACTGGTTCCATATATATTCTACTGCTACTTCGTTGGGGTGAATCAAGTCGGTTTTATAAAAACGGTAATCACGCAAATCGTCCATCAAAATTTCATAGGATGGAAAATAAAAAACATTTTTATAATCAACCAGCTCATGAACAGCCGTCAATAAATGCGCTTTACTTCGCTGATTTTCAATAAAACCGTCTTTTAAATGCCGAACCGGACTGAGACTGAATAATATCTTAGTCTTTTTATTTTCTTTTTTCAACAAGCGAATTGTATTTGATAATATTTCAGTAATTTCAGTAGGAGAGAGCAAAATCTTATCAAATTCTTTAGCAGCTACTTTATGACAGTTAGCTACAATTTTTCCGGATTTTTTATGGCGATATACCCAAGCAGTTCCAAGAGTAAAAATAATTAAATCACTTTGCCGGATAAAAGACAAATTTTCTTTTAATTTGCGATTAACTTGATTGATTAAGTGTTCCGGATCTGCAGTATTTAATGATGAATGCAATTCAAAATTTTTCCACACATTCTGATGATAAAACAAATCTTTTGGAGTATAAAAATTCTGATTAATTATTCTCTCTACTAGTGTATTAATAGAAGCAGGATTAAAAATTACCCCAAAATCGTTGATAAGATTTTGAAACTGAAAATAATCAAATTTCTGTTTCATGTGATCGACAAAACATGAGCCTAAACCGAATATTTGTGTTTGATAATTCACACGAAAAGGATAGGATGGAAGCTTTATTTCTGTTCTAAATTTCATTTTAATAAGCTAAAAAATAGTAAAATAGACTCACAGTCCGGTTCAAATTTTATATTGTTTACGCAATACACGACGCATAATTTTGTTTGATGCAGTCCGGGGCAATTTGTCTGTTATTACGATATCATAAATCTTAAATAAGGGATTGAGTTTTAGTTTAATCAATTTTTGTAACTCATACTGTAACAGTTCTTTATCTACTATTCCATTAGGAACAATATATAAAACAAGCAAGGAGGGGCCACCATCTTCCGGACTTACGGCAATAGCCGCAGATTCTATTACGGCTACATGGCTGTTTACCAATTCTTCTATCTGCAACGAACTTACTTTGATACCGCCTAAATTCATACTGTCATCGGTTCGGCCCATTACACGAAAATAACCGTTTTGCAACCGGACGAGAAAATCTCCGTGACGGCGTAACAATTTTCCTTCTATCCGGGGCGTTCCGGCATAATAAACTTGATGGTGATCTTTATTTAACAGTTTGAATGACAATCCCATAGCCGGTGGCACCAAAAAAACTTCACCTTTGTCCGACAATATTCCTTCTTCGTTGAGAATAACAAACTCACTTCCCAAAGCAGGTGTAGAAAAAGTAGAAGGTATATTGGTTTGAATCAGTGTCGAAGTTACATAACCACCACCGATTTCAGTTCCGCCACAATATTCAATAACAGGCTTATTATCAGCTAATTGCATTAAATATTCCATTTCTTCCGGATTCGAACTTTCGCCCGTAGAACTAAAACATTTGATAGCGCTCCAATCAAATTGTTCCATATTGGCTTTATTTTTCCAAGCACGAACAATACTCGGCACTATACCCAACATACTGACACGGGCCTCCTGAACAAACTTACCGAAATCATCACTCATGGGAGAGCCTTCAAACAAGGCAATTGTAGCTTTATTAATCAAAGATGCATAAATCAACCACGGGCCCATCATCCAGCCTAAATTGGTAGGCCACGCTACTACATCGCCAGTCTGAATATCGTGGTGATAAAATCCGTCTGCTGCCGATTTTATAGCAGTAGTATGATTCCATGGTATGGCTTTGGGAGCACCGGTTGTGCCGGATGAAAACAATACGGTAGTGGTGTCAAGCGGTTTTGCCGAAACAGATTCAAAAATGTCATTATCACTTAAAAATTCATCCCAAAAAACATCTTGACGGCGCAAACGTATATCAGAATCTTTATCGGCCAAAACCACTATTTTACCGGCTCCGGCATCTAAAACTTTCTCATAAAGAGGAAGTTTTTTGTTTCCGCGAATCAAATAGTCTTGGGTAAACACCAATTTGGGTTGCACAATATCAAAACGCACTTTAATCTCATTAGGTGTAAAACTATCAGCAACCGTTCCTACAATCATTCCCGCTTTAATGGCCGCCAAATATATGGCTACCGCTTCAATATTCATAGACATATCAATACCAATAGCATCACCCGGTTGTAATCCTGACTCTACCAAACTATTGGCAATCCTGTTGACATATTTTTCTAATCCGGCATAAGAAAGACGGGTAATTTCATCGCTGTTTTCACGACTGTAAACAATGGCAAGCGCATCAGAACCGGCTTGAAAACACGAATCGACTATATTCATACGGGCATCCTTCAACCACAAAGGTTTTTCTAAGTCAGAAACTTCTAAAACCGTAGAGTAGGGGACTTTCAATTGAATATCCAGTGCTTTTACCGTAGTATCCCAAAAAGCGTTTTTTTCGGTAATACTCCACCGGTAAAAATCTTCATATTTGTCAAAGCCATGCTGTTGCATGACTTTAAACAAATTGGTTTTTTTAATAAAATCAGTAGTAGGTTGCCACATAGTGGTTTAAAAATTAGATTTTGTAAAATTTACAAGACTAAACCAACAACAGTCGCTCCAAAGTATATTTTATCAATGCTTCAATAGGTTTATAAGGATCTTCACTAAAAGTCATATTGGCCCGGTTGGCAATAATGGCATTCATAGAACAGGCATTGTGTCCCAAAAGTTTGGACAAACCGTATATGGCCGAAGTCTCCATTTCCAAATTACTCATTCTCACCCCTTTATATTCAAAACTATCCATTTTCTTATTCATTTCCGGATCGGAAAGAGCCAGACGTAAAACACGTCCTTGAGGGCCAAAAAATCCACCAGCCGTTCCGGTAATACCACTGTAAACTTCGTCTGTCAAAAGAATTTTTTCGAGATAATCACTGTTTTTGACAATATACGGACGCGCTTTTTCGGGAGCCCAACCGGTGTGTTTGATAAAGGCATCTTCCATATCTAATTCACGCACATGCTTGGAATCATAGTAGTGGAGCATACCGTCCATTCCCAAACCGTATTTTCCCAATACAAAACTGTCAACCGGAATATCGGCTTGTAATGAACCGGAAGTTCCGATACGAACAATATTTAAAGTGGTATGTTCTTCCTTTTCAACTCTTTTTTCCAAATCTATATTCACCAAAGCATCTAATTCGTTCATGACGATATCAATATTGTCAGGGCCGATACCTGTGGACATTACCGACAATTTTTTTCCTTTATAATATCCTGTAACTGTATGAAACTCACGCTTTTGAGTCTCAAATTCTATTTTTTCGAAATGAGCGGCAATTTTATCCACACGTTTTTGATCACCAACAAATATAATATCGTGAGCGATATGCTCGGGACGTAAATTTAAATGATAAACACTACCATCGGGATTTAAAATTAATTCTGATTCAGCAATTCTTCTCATAATTCTTGTTTTTAAAAATAAAAATCTAAAATACAAAAAAATCTTTTTTAGGGGAGAAAAGAAACCGTTAAATTTTAATGATAATATGATATAAAGCAGTTTTGAAAAACCCTATTTAACATAATATAAATTATAGAACAAAAATGTGTGCTAAAAATTTACATCCAAATCAAAACAAGCCTGAAGTTCAATTATTTATTATTAGAGAGATTTAATTTGATTATGGCATAAATCATGACAAAAGCACTCAACCATTGAATCCAGCTAAGACTTTGTCCGTTTACAAAGTAATCTAACAATATAGCCGTGATGGGAAAAAACAATTCCATTATAGTTGCCATCATAGCTGAAATCTTTTTTAAACCGTAATAATAAATAAAAATGGCCACCGAACCGCTAGTCAATGAAATAATGCCTACGATCAACCAATTTTGTGGTGTCATCTGCGAAAAATCAAAAAAATGTCCGGTGAGTAAAACTATCATCAGCATCAGCAAAGTTGTAGCACCGTAACGAAAAAATGTTGCTGTAACAAAATCGAGTTTATGCAGTAATTTTTTACTAAAAACCGTTGATGCACCAAAACTAAAAGCAGCCAAAACGGCATATAAAGCTGCGTAAATTGTATTAGTATCTTTCTGTAAATGAGGTAATTGAAATCCGAAAGTCAAAAAATATCCGGCTATTAAAGCCAATGATGCCCAACGGACAAAGTTTTTTTTCAACTCTTCGCCGAGTAAGAAATGTGCCAAAGCAATGGCAAACACCGGCTGTAGTTTTTGCAATAAAACCACAATGGAGAGCGATTTAAAGTTGACTAAAAACAAGGCTTTTACAATAGCCCAAGTGCCTAAAGCTCCCCCAAACAAAGCTACCAAAAACAAGGCTAAAAAATCGGATGAATTGAGTTTTTTTAGATTTATATAGCGATTAAACAAAAACAAATTCATCAACAAAAACGGGACGGCATGCAATACAAAAACGACAAAAAGCACATTCAGATTATACAGCTTAGGCGTCAATACAATACCATCCATACCCCATAATGATGCAGCAAATGCCACCAATAAGGCTCCGGTAATTTTTTCATTATTCACTTTCATTCGATCCAGCTTCTCTCCTACTTATTTTATTACTATTCGTTTAAGAGTTCAACGATTTTGTCTTCCAGATCTTTGCGACGTAAATTTTTTGCTCTGATGATACCTTGTGCATCTAAAATAAAAGTTTGCGGAATAGCATTTACACCATAAATTTTAGCGATCGGATCTTGCCAAAATTTTAATTCGGACACATGTTGCCAATCCAGTCCGTCATCTTTGATGGCTTTAAGCCACGATTCTTTGGTTTTATCCAGTGACACACCGATTATATTCAAACCTTGATCGTGGTATTTTTTATAAATATCTACTACATACGGATTTTCGGCCCGGCAAGGACGACACCACGATGCCCAAAAATCAATAATCGTTACTTTGCCCATGGCTTGGTATAACGATAATTTTTTACCATCGGGGGTGGTGCCTGTAAAATTAGGCGCCTTACCTCCTATTTCCGTAGCCCCTTTAGTCAATATAAAAGTATGGATATATTTTCCTAAATTAGTAGATTTAGCCGTTTCCGGATAGGTTTCAAAAGATTTTCTAATTCGCTGTATGTCAGCTTCTTCTCCGGACAACAAAGATTGCATAATAATCAATCCTACATAATCTTTGTTGTTTTCAACATAATCGTATTGATAAGCTTGTGCCTTATTTCTCCACTGTTCATATAAGTTTCTGATGCTGTCTCTCTCCTGATCGGTTTTAACTGCTCTGTATGCTTGTAACAAACTCATCCCCTGCTCTTTATCTTTCAAAGCATAGCTTTCATAATCATAAAACTTTTTCGTCAATGCCGAAGTCGTCTGGCTGATATCATTTTTAAACGGATTTAAATTTTCCGGCTCTAAATTAATTACAATATCACCATCACCTAAAATTACCGGTATTTTTTGATTGATTCCCTCAATGCTGATAATAGCTATCTCAGGATTTTGTTGCGGAATAACAAATTCGAATATGCTGTCGGTAACTTTAACGGTATCAAGGGCTTTAGATCGCATGTTTTTATCAAAAGAAGTTAAAATAACCTCTTTTTGTTCGTAATCACCATCTATTTTTCCTTGCAACTTGTAAGTTATGGGTTTTGGAGCTGTTCCACAACTTGCCAAGAGAATAATCAAAGTAATAAGGGACCATAATTTTTTCATAAAAATAGTTTGTAAATTATTGATTAATAAATATTTATGCTTTTTTAAAAAAAACGATTGTAAAATTTTAATTGATATCTCATAAATAAAAAAACTGAAGTAGGTTAAATCAATACTTCATTTAATCTGCTTCAGTTTTTTTAAAAAGGTTTATATTATAAATCAAACTTTATTCTTCTAACAATTCTTTGATTTTGGCTTCTAAACGATCGCGTCTCAAGTTTTTGGCTCTAATCACACCGTTTTTGTCTAAAATAAAAGTTTGCGGAATAGACTCTACATGATACAACTCACGAGCAATGGGATCTTGCCAATATTTTAAATTGGATACATGATACCAATCCAATCCATCATCTTTAATAGCTTTTACCCATTTGTCTTTATCACCGGGTTTGTCTAAAGAAACACCGATAATATTCAAACCTTTATCGTGATATTTTTTATAAATTTCAACTACATACGGATTTTCTGCACGACAAGGACGGCACCATGAAGCCCAAAAATCTATCACGGTAACTTTGCCCATGGCATCTTTTAACGAAAGCGTTTTACCGTCAGGTGTCGGTGCACTAAAATCGGGTGCTTTGCTACCTACCGAAGTTGCCGCCTTAGCTTTTACGTTTTTATAAGCATTTTTAACATTGGGCAGTTGTTTAACTTCATCAGTAAAACTATCATAGAGTTGGGCCAATTTGTTATAATTGGGTTCCGAACGATCGTAAGCAACCGCTTCAAAAACCAATCCGCCTACCAAATTATCTTTATTTTCTTCGATAAATTTGTATTCAAAATCGTGTTTTTCGTCCTCAATACCATAATATCTGTTGAGGATATTGGTTTGTTCTTCAGCCGTTCCTTTTTGCTGTGCCGCTTGATACAATTTGGCCAAACGTTCTTGTTTTTTTCTAAACTCTCTTACTTCGTCCAAATAATCAAAGAATTTTTTATTAAGTCCCTTACTCAATACGGCCGATTTACGTATATGTTCTCTGTTCAAATCAACTTTAATATCGGAACCGGGTTCTAAAATCAAAGGTAAATCACTGGGGATACCACTCACCTGCAAAAAAGCCAATTGCGGTTTATCTACTTTTGCTCCCACTACAAAATGTCCTTCTTTCATCGTAACCGAATCTATGGTTTTGGGTTTTTGGCCTTCATAAGTTACCAATTTAACACCGGCTTCGTCCATTCCTACAATAGTTCCTTCCACGGTTACATTATAGTCTTTTTTTTCAGATTTTTCACTACATGAAGCAATTAATACCACACCCAGCAATAATAAGAGTATTTTTTTCATTATTTATTATTTTTAACTGTTTCAATTGTCCGCAAATATAATAAAAACTTATCTATTAAAACAGGTTTTAACAAAATTATAAGCAAAACAATCACAAGCAAAAATTTCTAAAAACACATAAGAGATTCGAAATATTTTTTTGCACAATTATTAAAAAAACAATAAATTTAAGTCTCAAAAAAATAGATTTTGAAAAACGACAGAGAAAACATTTATAATATACCCAATTTGCTTTCACTTTACAGGCTTTTGAGTGTTCCTGTCTTGTTTTACATAGCCTTTCGAGACAATGAAAAACTATTTTTCTATATCTTTTTATTCAATATGTTTACCGACGTATTAGACGGTTTTATAGCCCGCAAATTCAATTTACAAACCCGGTTAGGTGCCAAATTGGATTCTTTAGCCGATTTTTTTATGTATTTACTGGCTTTATATGCCGTTTTACATTTTAAGTGGGATGAATTAAAAGAATATCAATACAGTTTTTATCTGATTATATTTTATTACTTGCTGATCGATATTTTTGCTCTTTTCAAATTTAAAGAAATAGCCAGTTTACATTTAATTTCTTCCAAAATAAGCGGTATCATTCAAGGCATATTTTTCTTACTTTTATTTACCGTCGGATTGATTAAGCCATTTTATTGGCTCATGTTTATATTAATCAGTTTTTCTTTTGTTGAAAATATGTTTTTTTTAATCAATTTAAAAGAGATGCGCTCTAACCTGAAAGGTATATTTTGGTATAAAAACTTATATAAAAATTAAAATTTAATTCATATATTTACATACAATATTTAAAATTCATAAATAATCAAAAGAAAATAAAGATGAACATTGAAAAACTTATTAGGGACGTTAAAGATTTCCCGAAGCCCGGTATCATTTTTAAAGATATCACCCCATTGCTGGCAAATCCCGAAGGCTTGCAAGAAACCACCCGTCAATTACTGGAATTGGTTCCTGAAAATATTGACAAAGTTATCGGAATTGAAGCCCGTGGTTTTTTCTTTGGCACTTTACTGGCAGAACACCTAAACGCCGGTTTTGTTCCGGTTAGAAAACCCGGAAAACTCCCCTATTCCACTTTTGAAGAAACCTATGACTTAGAATACGGCACCGATACGTTAACCATGCATGTCGACGCTATTAAAAAAGGAGAAAACGTATTGATTCACGACGACGTATTGGCTACCGGCGGAACGGCACAAGCCGTGGCCAAATTGGTTGAAAAAGCCGGAGGAAAAGTCGTTATGCTGAACTTTTTAATAGAACTGACTTTTTTAAACGGAAAAGACAAATTAAAAAATTATCCGGTAAGTAGTTTAATAAAATATTGATAACAAAAAAATTAAAATATAGTACTATGAAAAAATTAATTTCATTTTTCTTACTCATTTTATTGAGTTTCAATTCATTTGCTCAATTTGAAGATATTTTTTCGGCGACCAAAGAAGATGCTAACAAATTTATTTCCGATTATACACAACCGCTTTTTGACGGTTTAATTTCAGCTAGTAATGCCGGTTGGTTTACCACAGCAGAACCTTTAAAACCTTTTAGAGTAGAATTAAATATCAGCGGCTCAGCAGCTTTTGCTCCGGCCGAAGATGAAATATTTACTTTTAATGAAGCAGATTATAATTATTTAAAAATTGATTCCGGAAGTAGCACTTTGCCTACGCTTATGGGTGAAGATGCACAAACCCGATTAAAAGTTGTGATTCCGTATGAAAATGATGAATATAAAGTAATGGAATTTGATGCTCCAGATGGAGTTAAAGAGGACTTACCCATGAATGCCGTTCCTGCTCCTGCCATTCAGTTATCAATGGGACTTCCTTTAGGTAGTGAATTGAGTTTGAGATACTTACCTGAAATAACCGATGAAGATGGCGGTTATGTCAAACTATTCGGTTTGGGAATAAAACACAGTTTAACTCAATATTTCCCTGCCCCGAAAGACGAAAAAGGCAATAAAACCAAAAGACATTTTAATTTATCTGCTTTTGCCGCTTTTCAAAATATAGCAGCCGGATATCATGATCCTGACGACGATACGGCAGTGGATTTTAGTATCAATACCATAACTATGCAAGGAATAGCCTCATTTGATTATAAAATTATCAGTTTATATTCATCAATTGGCGTCACTAAAGGATTTTCAAGTTTAGATGTTTTAGGAACTTATAATTATACATATGTATTAGAAGACGATAATGGTAATGTCATTGGAACTCTTGAAGAAACCATTACGGATCCGCTGGAATTAGATTATGATATGTCAGGCATGAATGCCGGTATTGGAGTTAAATTAAAATTATTCATCTTAACAATTTATGCCGATTATACCATCCAAAAATATCCGGTGGCACACGCCGGCGTCGGATTAAAATTTTAATTTTTATCATTTCAATACCAAAAAAAAGAAATAATAATTGTTTTTATAAAAAATATTTTAAAATCCTTTAAATTAAACAATTTAACATTCAATTGATTGTCAATCAAAAAAAAATGTATAAATTTGCAGTTAATAAACACAAATCATCTATTAAAATGAAAAAATTATTTTTTATTTTCGGTATTGTAGGACTAATTACGTTAACTTCATGTGGTGCGCAAGAATCATGCAGAAGCAGAGCTTCTTACGTTTCTCATGAACAAATTCAAAATACGAATCTAGTATCTGTAGACATTTATACGGATATCAAATAATAAAATTCTTCATTTTTTTACCACACGATTTCCTTCAATCCTTTTGATTGAAGGAAATTGTTTGTTTTAGAAAAATGCTTATTGCCAAACCAATAGCCCCTGTTGGCACTCAAAGGTGACGGATGTCCGGATTCTAAAATCAAATGTTTTGAACTGTCAATCAACGATTTTTTGCGTTTGGCATCGCCTCCCCACAATAAAAACACTACATTTTCTTTTTCTTGAGATATTTTTTTGATGATTTCATTGGTAAAAATCTCCCAGCCTTTGCCTTGATGCGAACGCGGTTGTCCTTTTCGCACCGTCAAAACGGCATTGAGCAACAAAACACCCTGCTCCGCCCAACGAATTAAACTGCCGTTTTCGGGAAACGGAGTCCCCATATCGGTTTCTATTTCTTTAAAAATGTTAATCAACGACGGCGGAAAAGGTTTTACATGCTCCTGCACCGAAAAACATAAACCGTGTGCATGGCCGGGATTCGGATACGGATCTTGCCCCATAATCACCACTTTTACCTCGTCAAAGGGCGTATAATTCATCGCATTAAAAATTTCGCTCCCTTTCGGAAAACAAGTATATTGCCGGTATTCACGCTTGACAAAATCGACTAAATTTTTAAAATATTCTTTCTCAAATTCGTCTTGCAGAACTCTTTTCCACGATTCTTCTATTTTTACATCCATTTTATTACTTTTGCAGTTAATAGTCGAACAAATTTAATGAGAAAATTTCAACCCATACATCCCAAAGCTTTACAAGATCTGGAATTTGACGAAGTTTTAAAGCAAATTTCCGCTTTTGCCAAATCTGATGAAGCCAAAAATAAAGTTTTACAAATCACTCCCGAAACAGATATCGATTTGATTAACAACAACTTGAATCTAACTCACGAATATTTGGGATCATTGGAAAGCGAAAACCCGCTCCCCTATCATTTTGTGCATCCGTTTGCCGGTTCGCTCAAAAAATTAGACATCGAAAACTCGTTTATCGAACCCAAAGACTTGCTCAATATTGCTCAAGCGGTGGAAATTATTCACAAGCTGCATAAATTTTTTATCAAACTTCAAGCTTATTTTCCTTCGTTGTTACAACAAATAGAAAAACTGAAAATACATCCTGAAATTGCCAAGCTTATCTTTAAAAATATCAATCAATACGCCGAAGTCAAAGATGAAGCTTCACCCGAATTAAAAAGTATCAGAAAACAAATTTATTCGGTGCATCAAGAAATCTTGAAAGTTTTCGGACAAGAAAAACAACGCTACGATAAAGCCGGCTATTTGTCCGATATTAAAGAAAGTATCATAGACGAACGCAATGTATTGGCCGTGCAAGCGGCTTTTCGTAAAAAAGTAAAAGGCAGTGTTTTAGGAACTTCTAAAACCGGCAGTATCGTTTTTATCGAGCCCGAAGCTACCGGACAACTTCAAAAAAGACTTTTTAACCTGAAATACGACGAAAAACAGGAAATCATCAAAATCCTCAAACAAATCACCGATGATTTACGGCCGTTTAAACACGTGTTACACACCTATAACGAGTATTTAATCCATTTAGACACAATAGCCGCCAAAGCTTTGTATGCCAAAGATTTGCAAGCCGTAAAACCTGCTATTACCATGCAAAAAGAGCTCCGCTTAAAGCAGGCATATCATCCCTTGTTAAAATTGACTAATGAAAAATTGGGTTTACCGGTGATTCCGCAAAATATTGAAATGAACGAACAACGGCGTATCATTATCATTTCGGGGCCCAACGCCGGCGGTAAAAGTATCAGCCTGAAAACAGTAGGTTTGCTACAAGCAATGATTCAAGCCGGTATTTTGGTGCCGGTACACGAAGACTCCGTTTTTCCTTTATTTAAAAATATACTGACGGATATTGGTGATAATCAATCTATTGAAGATCAACTGTCGACTTACAGCTACCGTTTAAAAAACATGCGCAATTTCTTGCGAAAAATCAATCCGGACACCTTATTTCTCATCGATGAATTCGGAACAGGCTCCGATCCGGAATTAGGAGGTGCACTGGCCGAAGCTTTCTTGGAGGAATTTTACAAAAAAGGGGCTTTCGGAATCATCACTACACATTATAACAATTTAAAATTGGTAGCCGATAAATATCCCGAAATCGTTAATGCCCACATGGAATTTGACGTGCGCAACTTGCAACCTACCTATCAGCTCAATATCGGGCAAGCCGGAAGCTCATTTACCTTTGAAGTGGCTCAAAAAATCGGTATTCCCTACGGAATTATCAATAAAGCCAAGAAAAAAGTCAGTAAAAACAAGGTAAAATTTGATCAAACACTGGTAAAAATGCAGAAGGAAATCAAGCAGATGAAAGACATGCAACAAAAATACGATCGACTAAAAGCCCAATTGCAAAGCGATCAAAAAAAACAAGTGGATTTAAACAAAGATTTGTTGCAAAAACTCAATCGCTTTAATAAACTATACCAACTGGAAAACGACATTTTAAAAGCCGGCGAAAAAATCAACAAACTCTTTGAAGATTATTTTAAACACCAAAACGCCAAACGCTTGACTTCACAAGTGTTTAAATGGGCCGAAATAGAAAAAAACAAGAAATTTCCGCAACTGGACAAAACCAAAAAACAAAGCCGTCAACAAAAACAACAAACCAAAAAAGAACAACAAGAACAACAAAAAATCAAAGAGGAAGTTACGCAAGAACTCCAAAGTCAAGACGTGGTAAAAGAATTGGAAAAAATAGAGATTAAAACCATGGATTTTACCCCGCAAATAGGCGATCAAGTCCGGATAAAAGGCAGTCAGGCCAATGCCATCATCGAAAAATTGGAAAAAAACAAAGCTTTATTAAACTACGGCCGTTTTACCGCTTCGGTGCCCATTAAAGATTTAGAATTGGTTTTAAGAAAATCATAATCTCTTCTATCAAAATATCCGGCGATTCAATATGAGGAAGGTGTCCGCATTGCGGAATTAATTGTTTCTTCTTATATGATGAGTTGGTTAATTCAACGATATAATTCAGTTGTTTCTCCGTTCCATAAGCATCATTTTGTCCTTGAATAGCCAAAACAGGCGCTTTGATACGGGGCAACAAATCCAGTATTTGCCAGCGGGCAAAACCGGGATTTAACCAAGTTTCACTCCAAGCCCGGAAAAGTCTGTCCGTATGCTCAAAATGATATTTCTCCAGACTCTTTTTGAAACTTTCGTCCGTCAAATAGCGTTCTTGAGCAGATTTGATACCCTTTAAACTCATCTTTTCGACTATTACATGAGGCGCAATAGCCACAACGGCCTCGATATTTTTAGAAAATAAAGCGGCATGAATCAAAGCGATACTCGCACCGTCACTATGCCCTATTAAGATAATTTTACGTTGTTCTATGTTCAGTTTCTTTAATAAAGCCGGTAAAAAAAATTCTGCTTCCCGGTGCAAATAATCATTTTTTCGGGGTTCCGTCAAGCCCGTAGACAAGCCGTGACCATATCTGTCATATACAAGAGCCGGCAAATTCAATTGTTGAGATAATTTTTCAGGAAAGTCACGCCATTGCGCCATACTTCCCAAACCTTCGTGCAAAAAAATCAAAATAGGCTTACCGGCATAACATAAATCTTTATTAATCCATTGACATGCTAGGCTTATATCCGAATCTAATTGTACTTTTATCATAATGTTCTCTAAAAATACCGGCTTTATTTTAATTGAGCAAGAAATCCATTAAGAATTTAGTAATTACAAAAATATTCATCTATTTACAATAACTTTCAAACAAATTTGTTAAAATAATTTATAAAATATAAGCATTTTGTATAACCGGTTAATTTATTTTAAGTTTGCTCATAATAAATTAAAAATACAAGCATATGAAACAGCCCGTCAGTTATGTCAGTGGTACTAGCACTCAACCCTTATTGGGTTTAACCATAGGAGAAATGTTAGATCAAACAGCAGAAAAATATCCGGAAAACGAAGCGGTTATTTCGGTTCATCAAAATGTACGCTGGAACTATAAAAAACTACAATCAGAGGTGAATCGTTTGGCACTGGCCTTGTATGCTGGCGGTTTGCGCAAAGGAGACCGTATCGGTATTTGGGCAATGAACCGTGTGGAATGGCTGGTAACCCAATATGCCACGGCAAAATTGGGGGCTATTTTAGTCAACATCAATCCTAGTTACCGGATTCACGAGTTAAAATATGCCTTGAACCAATCCGGTTGTAAATTTTTAATCTATGATGAACCTACCCGCCACATGGATTATGCGGGAATGCTCAATGAACTTCTACCCAATTTGAAATATGCACCCAAAGGCGAATTGCATTCGCCGGTGGTGCCCAGTTTAACAACCTTAATCAGCTTGGACACGCAAGGGCCTAACGGAGTTTATCTATGGGATGAATTTTTGTTAAAATCCGAAGAAGTAAATCCGGAAATCTTAAATGAAATGGCCGGTAAATTAACTTTTGATCAAGCCATTAATATCCAATATACAAGTGGAACCACAGGTTTTCCCAAAGGAGCCACTTTAAGCCATCATAACATTTTAAATAACGGATATTTTGTTACGGAATCCTTACAACTAACCCATGAGGACAAAATGATTATTCCCGTACCTTTATACCATTGTTTCGGAATGGTTATGGGTAATTTGGGTTGCTTGACACACGGAGCTTGTGTCATTTATCCAAGCCGGGAATTCAATCCGGAAACCATCATTAAAACCATTGAAAAAGAAAAAGCCACTATTTTATATGGTGTACCTACCATGTTTCACGCTATTGTCAATCATGAAAAGATACAAGATTATGACGTAAAAAGTTTGCGAGGCGGTATCATGGCCGGTGCCATTTGCCCGGTTGACTTGATGAAAAAAGTGCAAAAAACCTTTGATATGGACGATTTGCAAATTGCCTACGGCATGACTGAAACCAGTCCGGTAAGCACACAAACCACCTCCTGTGCACCTTTTGATAAAAGAGTTAGCACCGTCGGTACCATTCATCCGCATTTGGAAATAAAAATCATTGATCCGAAAACCGGATTGGTAGTGCCTCGTGGTGAAAAAGGCGAACTGTGCACACGTGGTTATAGTGTGATGCTGGGATACTGGAATGACGAAGAAAAAACACGTCAAGCCATTGATGAAGCCCGTTGGATGCACACCGGCGACTTGGCTACTATGGACGACGAAGGTTATATCAATATAGTCGGGCGTATTAAAGATATGATTATCAGAGGTGGAGAAAATATTTATCCCAAAGAGATAGAAGCTTTCTTACGAACACATCCCAAAGTTGATAATGTATCTGTTATCGGTGTCCCCGACGAAGTATACGGTGAAGTGGTA